>Ga0164294_10000693_pt1 | contig 31981 bp, 29 predicted proteins | sample GEODES005metaG_FD_111479 | JGI IMG/M metagenome (GOLD analysis project Ga0164294, IMG submission 111479) | Oligotrophic lake water microbial communities from Sparkling Lake, Wisconsin, USA - GEODES005 metaG | ecosystem: Environmental > Aquatic > Freshwater > Lake | place: USA: Sparkling Lake...
AGGTGTTCACCAAGCAAAAGTGAAGCGTAAATGCCGCTGGGGAAGGTCGCATTAGGCGCATCTTGCTAGGAGAACCATGGAACGTTTAACCACGCCTTCAAACCGTCAGCAGGTTCGAGGTTTTTTAACCATTCACTCTGCGCCTTCGGCGCTGCGCCACCATATTGATTGGGCGATCCAATCAGTGCTGGGCAATTGGACAAAGCTTGCGTGGAATCCGCAACCGCTCATGCCCGGAACTTTTCGCACACAATTGGAGTTTCGTGGAGCCCAGGGTGTTGCAGCAGAGATCGCTAGCTCACTTCGGAGTTGGCACTACCTCAATTTTGAAGTTATCGAAGGCGGTGAATTGGGTGGCGAACTATTTCGTTTCACACCAGAGTTAGGAATCCATCGCGCCGTCGTTGACCAATCAGGAGCAGTTCTTGTTCATGAGAATCAATTAGATGCGGTTTTGAAAAATTCTTATGATGAGGATGCAATTCGTGAAGGAGTTGCCACAATTATGGGAAGTTCTTGGGAGGTTGAACTTGACCGTTTTAGGAGTGTTGACCTTCAAGAAGTACCACGACTTCGAGCGATCTAATAGGTAAGATACTGGTATGACTCAACTCAATGAAAGCCCAATCATTACGGTAGAACGACGCAAGGCAGTTACCATCATAATCTCCGCAGTAATTCTTTCACTGGCACTCGGTGGTGGATTAATGAAGGTTGGTTCTGGTTTTGCCTCTCGCAGTAGCGATGGAATTACCGTTACCGGTTCTGCTAAGACAACAGCAACAGCAGATAACGCAGTCTGGGTGCTTAATGTTTCACTGTCATCTCCAAATGTTGCAACTGCAGTCAAGAAAGTTGATGCTGATGTTGAGGCTCTTTCACAGTATTTAACACAAGGTGGCATTTCTGCAGAAGGCTTAACCCTTGGTGCTGTATCAACATATGCCAACGAGGAGTACAGCAACGGGAATCTAACCGGAAGAATTCTTTCCTATCGTGCCTCACGTGAAGTTACTGTCCGCTCAAAGGATGTGCAGTTGATTTCAAAGCTCAGCCAAGGAATAGGATCGCTGCTAGCAACTGGAATTAACGCAAACAATTATGGACCTCAGTACTACATTTCAAATCTTCCAGAACTTCGCCCGCAGTTGATGTCAGAGGCCATGAAGGATGCAAAGGTTCGAGCAGAAGCGCTAACTAAAGCTGTTGGTGGAAACATTGGGGCACTTGTTAACGTCAAAGCTGGTCCTATTCAGATCACTACCCCGGACTCAACAATGACAGCTGATTACGGTGCTTATGACACCACTACAATCGAAAAAACAGTTACCGCAACTGTTTCGGTCACCTTTAAGAGCTAACCGCAGTTTGCAGAAGACACTTCTGCCTTGACAGCTTTAGCACTGGGTTATTGTCGCATTCGGCAAAATCTGTAACCAACAGTTAATCTTTTGTTAACCTTGCCTACACAGTTTTATTTGCATGAGTCACTTAGCCTACGGCCCAATTAAGGGCATCTTCCCAAAAGGATAAGAAGCTCACCCAAATTTCAACTAAACCTCACGGAGGAAACTTTGACTCTCAAGAAAGTTATCGTGGCACTTGCAATAACTGCACTCATTGCTCAGATGCCACTTGCTACTGCACGGATGTTTTCAGATGAAGGAAATTCTGTAACTCTTACTATTTTGCACAATAACGATGGCGAGTCTGCACTCTTGCCAGAATTGTCGTATACAACGACTCAAGGAAAATTGATTTATGGAAGTGCTGCTGCATTCTCAACTGTTATGAAGCGAGAAATCAAGTCAGCTAAGAAAGCGGGTAACGCCGTCGTCTCTGTCTACGCCGGAGACTCTTTCCTTGCCAGCAAGACTTTGATTTGTTCAGAGCCTGCAAATGACAGTTCAAAGACCACGGTATATGACGGTCTCGCACAATCCATGATGCCATACGACGTTCATGTCTTGGGAAACCATGAATTTGATTATAAAACAGGTTTCCTAAAGCGATACATCGAGTCGTTCTCGCAAAAGGCTCGCCACGCCTTTATCTCAGGCAACTTAGATTTCTCCGCTAACTCAGATCTGTCATCAATTGCGATAAAGGAATCACTTCTTCGTAACCGATTTAATGGAAAAAAAGTTGCAGAGTCATATGTGCATAAGGATTATGCTTCGGGAGCCGTCTTTGGAGTTGTAAGTGCGATTACTCCACTTCTTAGAACAATCTCGTCACCAGGAACAAGTAAGTTAACAACCACAGACATTCCAGCCACGGCAGCCCTGATCAACAAGCAGGTCGTCGCGTTGCAAGAGCAAGGCATCAATAAAATTATTCTAGTAAGCCATCTACAGGGTGTGGCATACGACAAGGAGATAATTGCTCTCTTGAAGGATGTTGATATCGCTGTTGCCGGTGGAGGCGATGATCTTTTAACTAACCCAGATGTTGCTGAAAGTATCCAGCTGATTCCAGGTGAAGGAAAGCCCGCTGGTAAGTATCCTGAGATGGTGAAGGATGCTGATGGAATAAATGTTCCATTAATTACAACCAAGGGTAATTACAATTATCTAGGTCGCTTTGATGTTACATTCAGCAGCGCAGGCAAAGTCACCGAATACAACAAAAAGACTTCATATCCACGACGAGTGATTCCAGCCTCTTCAGTTGCGACGGCACTTGGTGTTACTGATCAAGTAACCCCAGATAGTCGGATAGTTGAAGCGGTAGAAAAGCCTCTTAATACATGCTTGACCGGATTTGCAGTGCCAATTGCTTCAAGTCAGGTTGTATTTGCAACAGATCGAGGTAGTGCAACTGTTCTAGGTGTTAGAACTGCCGAGACAAATGGTGGAAATCTAGTTACCGATTCATTTTTGGATGCCTACTCGAAAAGAGCTGTTGCAGTTGGTTTGACTGCTGCAGGAACAGCAAATCCAGTAGTTGCAGTTCAAAATGGTGGTGGAATTAGACAGGGCGGCGGAACTACTCTGCCCACTTCAGGTGTTGCAGGAGCCATTAACCGAGGCCACACATTTGATCTACTCCCATTTGATAATCGACTCGTTGCAGTGACCAATGTCAGTGCTGCAGATGTGAAAGAGATTTTTGAAAGATCTTGCTCCGTTAGCACTTCAGGCGGGGGACAGTTCCTTCAATTTAGTGGAATGAAGGTAACGTGCTCCAGAACTGGTACTGCAATTGTTATCGCAACTCCAACAGGAGATAAATATGCGGGAAGCATCACCTCAGCAGGCACAAGGGTAAAAGATGTCACCTTGAGTGATGGTCGAGCCCTTGTGAAGGATGGAGCAGTGGTCGCAAACGCTCCAACCGTAACAATTGTTACCAATCAATTTACTGCAGAGGGTGGAGACAATTATCCAACCTTCGAAAAATTGACCAAGACTGGATTCGGAGTCTCTTACGAGCAAGCCCTTTATGACTATCTCTTGAGTTTCCCGAAGAACAGCGCAGGTTTGCCAGAAGTTCCAGCAAGCGATGTTCGCTATAGCAAGACAACCGGGGAGGGTCGCTTTACCTGGTTGCCGTAATACGGCAGTCTAAAGATTCCCCGCTAATTCTTGGTGCACATCCAAGGATTAGCGGGGATTCTTATATGTCGGTGAGCTAACAGTCAGGAATGAACGCGAATAGACACGCCTTAAGAAACTCTTTCCTCATTAACTTCTTGTAGATCCCATTGTGATTGTGGTGAAAATTCTGGATAGTACATTGTTGCTGGTTCTGGCTTTTGAGTGAAGAACACAACTTTGAAGAGCTCTACAGTCATAAGAATAATTGCTGCTGGGAACAGGTCGAAGGACCTTTTAAGAAACCAAGGCGTGCCATTGCGCAACATCCAGATAATCGAATCCATTTTAGACTTCGTCGGAGTTTCTTCAAACTCAATAGGATCAATTCGCCAGTTTTTTCTAATCAGAAGCTCTCTGAAGTGATGAGCCATTAACTGGTGGCCATACTTGCTCGGATGCATGCGGTCGATGTGCCAAACCTGGCGATCATAAATATTTTCAATTGAGCGCGTGACAAGGATTTGTGCATCAAACTCTCTAGCTAAGGAGTGTGTAACTCTGTTGACCGCATTGATTCTGCGGTTTAACACACGGCCCAAGAGGCGTGGTAACGGCACAATTCTCGTTGGGTCATGCAACTGCAATAAAAGGATGTCTGAACCTGCTGACTGTAACTGCGCAATTGTCTTACGTAAATTTTGGTGCAATCTATCGGGATCAAAGCCATTTCTTAGAGCATCATTTCCACCAACTATTACCGCAGTGATATCTGGATTATGTATCAGTGCTTTTGGTAATTGATCTTCAAGAACTTCACCTGATTGGGCTCCAGGGCGTGAAAGATTGATATAGACAAGTGGATCTTGGAAATGCTTGGCTAAGTAGTAACTCCAACCCTTGGTTGTGCCTGTTGAATCAGTGTCTCCGACACCAGATGCCGCGCTATCTCCAAGAACTGCGAAGGTGGCGACGCGTTCCACTTACGCCACCTTTAACTTTCTGTTAATTGATGTGACCTCTTTGCCAGCGCCGTGAAGACGAAGCATCATCATTAGAGTTGAACTCCAAGGGTAGTTTTCAGCTTGATGATGACAGCGGGTCGATAGCGTTGAATCTGCCTCACGGTAAGAAAGAACCTTCTTAATTGCCTCAGCAAATGCTTGTGGGTTGTTCTGGGCTACGGCACCTACTGGTTCAGGTGAATCTAGTAACAGGAATTCGCCAACCGCACTCGTTGATGAGGCAACCACTGGAGTTCCGGATGCAAGTGATTCAAGTGTTGCTAAGCAAAAAGTTTCGATTGGTCCTGGTGCGATGGAAACATCCGCACTTGCAATAATTTCAGCAAGCATGTCACGATCAACGATGTATCCCATGAAAGTTACAGGTAAGTCCTTGGCTGTTGCCTTCAAAGACTTAAACATTGGGCCCATACCTACGTAGATCAAACGGGCATTAACACCTGCAGCTAGTAACTCTTTGAGTGCCAAAATCGAGTTTTGAGGATTCTTCTCTTTTGACATACGACCACAGTGCAGAAGTAGTACATCTGCACCTTTAAGTAGTTCGGTCCGTAAGGTTTCATTACGGCGGTCAGGAGAAAAGTTATTCAAGTCAACGCCCAAAGGCACATGGGTAAGATTTTTTGTGTTTATCTCACGGAACTCTTTGGAAGCAAACGCGGTTGTGGCAATGACATTATGGAAACGACTTGCCAATCTAGTATTGTGCCAATTTACAAAAGCCTTCAAGTCAATTTTCAAAAAGGATTTAACTAGCCCAGATAATGTCTCATGGCTAAACACAACTGTGTGAATCCCTCTCTTCTTTGCCCATAAACCTACCTTGGACAATGTGAAACGATCTGAAACCTCAAGTGCATCTGGCTTAAGAGTAATAATCAACTTCTTAATATCTTGATTGTTGCGGATGATGCGATAGCCACCGCTAAATGGCAAGATGATAGATGGAACGGTTATCTTCTTGCCGTGCAAAGTTTCTTCGCAGAAGAATCCATTTCCAGGAACAATGTAAGTAAATTCGTGACCTCGAGCGATGTATCCAGAGCCAAGTTCATGCAGTGTTGTTCGAATTCCTCCGGACTTTGGTCCATAGAAATTTGCGATGTGTACGATCTTCATGCCACACGCTCACTCTGCTCAACAGGCTTCATAGCTGCTAAATCTTTGTAGTGCTCAATAAGTTGGCTATTTACAAGCTCCCAGGTGCGGTGCACAACAGAGCCGCGCGCACGCTCGCTCATTAAGCGGTGTTCAGAGGAGTAGAGAATCTGGTTAACGCTGTGGTTAAGTGAGTATGTATTTGATGTGTCAATCAGAAAACCGGTCCATCCGTGCTTAACTAAATCTGTTGGCCCGCCTGAATTTGGAGCAATTACCGGTACTCCCGATGCCAACGCTTCTTGAATGCTCTGGCAGAAAGTTTCATGCTTTCCTGTGTGAACAAAAATGTCTAGTGATGCATAGTAACGGGCAAGATCCTCTCCGCCTTGGTACCCGACAAATTTAGCATTAGGAAGTTCGCGTTCAAGTCTCATTTGTGCTGGACCATCACCAACGATTACTAACTGGATATCGTCGCGCTTATCAAGAGTTGCTAGATCATCAATTCGCTTTTCATTTGCAAGTCGGCCGACATAACCAACTAGTTTGCGATCAGGTCTATCTGCCAAAAGTTCACATCGCAAGTTAATATCTCTTTTTTCTGGTGAGAACTTTACTGAATCAACACCGCGTTGCCATAGATGCACATTGTCAACGCCAGAGCTCTTAAGATCTTCACATGACCAATTAGAAGGAGCCAAGGTTCTAGTTGTTCGTGTGTGAATTCTTGCAACCCACTTTTTTAGTGAGTCATGCGCAATTGTTAATCCATAGTGACGAGCAAAACCTGCGATATCTGTTTGATAAATTGAAAGAGTTGGGATTTCAAGTCTTTGTGCAACACGTGCTGCGTAATTTCCTAAGAAAAATGGTGAGGCCAAGTGGACTACATCAGGAGAGAAACCATCTATGAGTGGCTCTAAGGTTTTTTGAGGGAACCCCACAGGCAGCATGCCCTTCATTTCAAAACTTGGAACACGCTTAACGCGATATCCGGCGTATTCATTGACCCCGCCAGTACTTTCAGGGGCAATTACTAATGCTTCATGTCCCTGGCTACGCAAGTACTCAAGAACACGCAAAACTGAGTTGGTGACGCCATTGATTTGGGGGAGGAAGGATTCAGTCACGATAACAACGCGTAGCTGCTTATCCATGCTCAAAGAATGAGGCAGTTCTCAGGCTTCAAGTAGAAGTTGAGGTTACAGGTTGGTAAACCCCACATGAAATCTGCCATCTGGGTGGTCATTAGGGTTACTGACCAGTAACATTTGCAGTATGAAGATTGCCGTATGCATCAAGCAGGTCCCAGACTCGTGGGCTGAAAAAAAGATGATTAATGGTGTCCTGGATCGAGAGAGCGTTGATGCTGTTCTCAATGATCTTGATGAATACGCCATCGAAGAAGCGCTCAGAATTGCTGAAGCACACGGTGGAAATGAAGAGGATGGCACCAACACCATCACCGTCATATCAATGGGGCCAGAGCGTGCAACTGAAGCTGTGCGCAAAGCATTATCGATGGGTGCTAACGATGCAATCTTGATAACTGATCCGAAACTGGCAGGAGCAGATGCACTGACAACATCTGCAGTACTAGCAGCGGTAATTGAAAAGGGTGGCTTCGACCTTGTTGTTTGCGGAACTGAGTCAACTGATGCGCGAATGAGTGTTGTACCGGCGATGTTGGCCGAACGTTTAAACGCTGCTCAACTTACTTTTGCTTCAAAAGTAGAGGTTGATCCGGCTGCAGGCACAGTGTCAATTACTCGTGTTACAGAAGCTGGTGTAGATCAGATGCATGGAAAGTTTCCATGTGTTATTTCAGTTGTGGAAAAAATCAACGAACCACGATATCCCTCATTTAAGGGAATCATGGCAGCTAAGAAAAAGAGCATTGACAGCAGAGATTTAGCCTCTGTTGGAGTATCGGCAGAGAGTGCGTGGTCATTAGTTGCAGATGCAACTCCGAGACCACCGCGCGCAGCAGGAATCAAAGTCAACGATGATGGAACCGGCGGAGAACAGCTGGTCGCATACCTTTCAGAAAAGAAGTTGATATGAGCAATGTATTGATATTGGCTGACTTTGTCGGTGCAAAGGTAACGAAGACAAACGCTGAATTAGCAACTGTTGGCGCTCGCATTGGCGAGGTAATTGCAGTTGTTCTCTCACCTGCTGGTCAAGGCGCAACCTATGCTGCGGCAATAAACCGTGGCCCAATCGCCAAAATTATCGTTATCGAATCAGACTCATTTGTACATAATGGCGTGGCAGCAGTTGCCGATGTTTTAGCACAAGTGATCACATCGCAATCTCCATCAGCAGTACTAATTGCATCTCATGCTTTTGGCAAAGAGGTTGCAGCGCGGACAGCTGTGAAGAGTGGATCTGGAATCATCACCGATGCAGTTGATGTTTCGTCAGAGATAACAGCCACCCAGTTGGTATTTGGTGGATCTACAACCGTGCATTCAAAGGTTTCACATGGCACTCCGATTATTACAGTGCGTCCAAACTCAGTTGATGCAGATACAACCCAGTCAACACCTAGTGTTGAGACAGTGTCGTTGTCTGTATCCGATGGTTCAAAGAAAGCAACAATCACATCCTCAGAACCTCCAGTACAAGGAGGTCGACCAGAATTAACTGAAGCAAACATTGTTGTGTCAGGTGGTCGGGGTACAAATGGTGATTTCTCTGCGGTAGAAAACTTTGCAGATTCACTTGGTGCTGCAGTTGGAGCATCTCGAGCTGCAACCGATGCGGGTTGGTACCCACACTCCTATCAAGTTGGCCAGACCGGCAAGACCGTGAGCCCGCAGCTCTACGTTGCAACTGGAATTTCAGGAGCGATTCAACACCGAGCGGGAATGCAGACCAGTAAGACCATCGTTGTAATCAACAAGGATCCCGAAGCACCACTCTTTGAAATCGCAGATTTTGGCGTTGTTGGAGATTTATTTGCTGTGCTACCAAAGGCAACTGAAGGCGTAAAAGCCCACAAGTCATAGACTTAGGCCCGTGCCTTCGATCTATGTAGACCATGCTGCAACGACCCCCATGTCGCCTGCAGCTTTTTTAGCTATGACAGATCAGTTGCGAGAGCTCGGAAATCCTTCAAGCCTGCACACACATGGGCGAGCAACCCGTAAGAGGTTAGAAGATGCTCGTGAAGTAATTGCAAAGGCGGTTAATTGCCTAGCTTCGGAAGTAATTTTTACTGCATCCGGTACAGAAGCAAACAACATTGCCCTCAAGGGATTGTTCTGGAGCGGAAAGAGCAAAGGTAAAAATGTTGTAGTAATTTCCGCAATTGAACACCACGCAATTTTAGATCCTGCGCAATGGTTGCACACACATGAAGGTGCTGAAGTTATTACGGTGCCCGTCACTAACGATGGTGTTGTCAATGTGGAGTTCTTAGAAGAACTTGTGGCACAACGTGGATCTGAAATAGCTGTGATTTCGATTATGCACTCCAATAATGAAACAGGTGTTCTTCAACCGCTACAAGAAGTTGTTGCAATTGCAGGAAATATTCCTGTGCACACAGATGCCGTTCAAAGTTTCATGAAAACTCCACTTTCCTATAATGAACTTGGAGTAACTGCACTTACGTTGAGTGCCCATAAAATTGGTGGCCCACTCGGCATTGGTGCATTAATTTTGCGTCGTGCCTATGAAATTCCTGCATTGCTACATGGCGGAGGGCAAGAGAGAGAAATTCGAAGTGGAACATTAAACGCTCCCAGCATTGTTGCCTTTGCAGCCTCTGCAGATACTTCTTATGATGCTAATTTGGTGTCACAACTTCGTGATTCCTTTATTGCCGGAGTCAAAGAATTGATTCCCGATGCATATATAAATGGTGAAAAGAGTGTTCGGTTACCAGGAATTGTTAATGTGACCTTTCCGGGGACCCAAAGTGATACCTTGTTATTGCTTCTTGATGAAGCGCAGGTCTCTGCATCAACTGGCTCGGCATGTAGTGCGGGCGTGCACGAAGCTAGTCATGTGCTTCTTTCTATGGGCCACACAGAGGAAACTGCACAGTCATCTCTGCGTTTTTCATTTGGAGCTACATCTAGCCTGGCAGATGTTGATTTTGTGTTGTCAGTCTTGCCCGATGTAATTAGCCGGGGACGGGCGGCACACAGGTGAAACTAATTGCAGCAATGAGCGGTGGTGTTGATTCTGCCGTAGCCGCTGCCCGCGCAGTTGAGGCTGGTCACGATGTAATCGGTGTGCATTTAGCACTTGCAGCAAACCCACAAAAGTATCGATCAGGAGCCCGTGGTTGTTGCACCATTGAAGATTCACACGATGCAAGACGCGCAGCAGATGTCATCGGAATTCCCTTTTATATTTGGGATATGGCTGAAGAGTTCCATGATGGCGTTGTTGAGGATTTCTTAGCTGAGTACGCAGCTGGTCGAACTCCTAATCCGTGTCTGCGGTGTAATGAAAAGATTAAGTTTGCAGCAGTTCTTGATCGTGCACGCGCAATGGGTTTTGATGGTGTAGTTACTGGACATTATGCGCGTACACAAATTGGTGAGAATGGTAAAACACTCCATCGCGCAGTAGATCACTCAAAAGATCAGTCTTACGTTTTATCTGTTTTAACAATTGAACAAATTGAAGGTGCTATTTTTCCTTTAGGGGACACTACCAAAGTTGATATTCGTGTCGAAGCTGAAAGACGCGGCTTGGCTGTTGCGCAAAAGCCAGATAGTCATGATATTTGTTTTGTTCCATCTGGTGATAATGCTGGCTGGCTACGTGATCGCTTAGGAAGTGAAGTTGGTCCAATTGTCGATCAGGACGGAAACAAAATTGGAGAACACAAAGGTGCTTATACATACACAATCGGACAACGAAAAGGCCTAGGTTTAACTGTTCCAACATCAGATGGATCACCACGATTTGTATTAAAGATTGAACCTGTAACAAATACGGTTGTCGTTGGAGCCAAAGAGGATTTAGCCATCACAACAATGCGTGGAGAGCGTCCGGTGTGGTGTGGTCCGGCGGTAACTGATCAACGCCAAGAAGGATTCGTGCAGATACGCGCCCATGGCGCGGCACTGGCCTGCACCTATTACTTTGACGGAACTGTGCTGGTTGCAACATTAGAAGAACCGTTATTGGGTTTAGCAACTGGCCAAGCGATGGTTATTTACGATGGTGATCGCGTCGTCGGATCAGCAACAATTTGTGAGACCGAATGAGCAATAGCCCCCGCCATGCAATTACCGAGCTTATAAACGAGATACGGGATCATCAGTTCAAATATTACGTTTTAGATCAACCAACTATCACAGATGCACAGTTTGACGAACTACTGCACAAACTGCAGCAGTTGGAGGAGAAGAACCCAGAACTTCGTGAAGCTGATTCTCCTACTCTCCATGTTGGCGGTGGTTTTTCTACCCAATTCGAACAACGAGATCACATTGAAAAGATGATGAGTTTAGATAACGTTTTTGATCTTGAAGAACTCAGTGCATGGTTTGATCGAGTTGAAAAAGAGATCTCAGAAGTTACATATTTGTGTGAAGTCAAGGTAGATGGCTTGGCAATCAACTTAACCTTTGAAAATGGGCAGTTAACACGGGGACTCACCCGGGGTAATGGCGTCACTGGTGAAGATGTAACTCTTAACGTTAAAACAATAAAGAATCTGCCGCATGCACTTAAGGGAGATGTGATCCCATCACTTATTGAGATTCGTGGAGAGGTTTTCTTTCCGATCGCTGCATTTAACGAACTCAATGAATCTCTAGAAGAATCCGGTAAACAATTATTTGCCAATCCTCGAAATGGAGCAGCAGGTTCACTACGACAAAAAGATCCACGCGTTAGTGCATCTCGTCCCTTGTCTGTTGTGGTTCATGGTGTAGGAGCACGAGAGGGAGTTACTTTTCAATCTCAAAGTGGGGCATATGCGCAACTTAAAAAGCTGGGTCTTCCAACAAGTGATCGATTTAAGGTTTGTGGATCACGCACAGAGGTAGAACAATTCATTCAGCACTATGCAGACCACCGCCATGATGTGGAACATGAAATTGACGGAATAGTGATCAAGGTTGACTCGCTGTCACAGCAACAGCAATTAGGTTTTACATCCCGTGCTCCTAAGTGGGCGATCGCCTATAAATATCCACCAGAGGAAGTCACAACAAAACTTTTGGATATTAAGGTAAGTATTGGCCGAACCGGTCGTGTTACACCTTTTGCCTTCATGGAGCCGGTCAAGGTTGCAGGATCTACAGTTACTAATGCCACCTTGCACAACGCAGAAGAAATTCTTCGAAAAGGTGTGTTAATTGGTGACACGGTTGTTATCCGTAAAGCCGGAGATGTAATTCCCGAGGTCTTGAGTCCTGTTCTTGAAAAGCGAACAGGAATTGAGAAGGCTTTTGTAATGCCAACGCACTGTCCTGAATGTGGTTCAGTACTTCGTGCAATGAGTGATGGTGATGTGGATATTCGATGCCCGAATACTCGAAGTTGTCCGGCACAGTTACGCGAGAGAATTTATTACATTGGTTCACGCGCTGCACTCGATATAGATGTGCTTGGTTACGAGGCAGCACATGCATTGTTGGAGGCGCAAATAATTGCCGATGAATCAGATCTTTTTGATGTAACCGCAGAAAAGCTTGTGACTTCTCCATTCTTCACCAAGAAGGATGGAACACAGGGAGCAAATGTAGATAAATTGTTGGCTGCGTTGGAGGAAGCAAAGAGCAGGCCACTATGGCGAACTGTCGTGGCACTTTCTATTCGACATGTTGGACCAACTGCCGCTCAAGGACTAACTGGAGCCCTTGGATCAATGGATGCAATCTCAAAGGCTTCCGTGACGGAGCTAGCAGATGTTGATGGTGTCGGACAGATCATCGCTGAATCAATAGTTGAATGGTTCGCAGTGGAGTGGCATCGAGACATTATTAAGAAGTGGAGCGCGGCTGGCGTTGCCATGGTCAATGGACAAATCGTGGCTGCGCCACAAACTCTGACTGGGTTGACCTTTGTTGTGACAGGTGGATTGGAATCATTTAGTCGGGATGGTATTTCAGAAACGATTGCTGCCCATGGAGGAAAAACATCATCGTCGGTATCGAAGAAAACAGATTACGTTCTTGTGGGATCGGACCCAGGTTCAAAATTAGCCAAAGCCCATGAGTTGGGCGTGCCTGTGATCGATGAGGCTACATTTAAAGAGCTTCTAGCTGGCAAGTAGTAGTATTTGCTCCATGATGATTCTTGCAGAAGAGCTCCACCGCGAACTTCCGGCATCGCCACTTGCCTTCGCTGGATTTGCATTTGTAGTTTTTGGGCTACTTCTTTACTTAGTACTTCGCCTAGACCGAGATTAATTTGTCTCGAGTAGGTATTTATGGAGGAACATTTGACCCAATTCACTTGGGTCATTTGCATGTAATTACCCAACTTATTGAAAAAAATATTGTCGATCAATTATTGGTTGTTCCAGCTGGTGAACCCGTACTTCGCAGTCAAGCACCACATGCAACTGCCAACCAACGACGGGCAATGTGTCAACTAGCGCTGGCAGATTTACCTGAAGATGTTGCAAGTAAAGTCCAGGTAAATCCAATTGAAGTCTTACGAGTTGGTCCCAGTTATGCAATCGACACCGTTGAGGCGGTAGTGCAGACTTTTCCTGATGACACAATAATTTTTGTTTTAGGACAAGATGCTGCTGACAAACTAGATCAGTGGCATCGAATCGAGGAACTTCGCACAATGGTTGAATTTGTTGTGATTGCACGCCCTGGATATGAAGGGGTAGGAATTGAAATTGGCGCACTTTCAGTGGCAGCCACCACAATTCGTGAGGGTTTGAGCGCAGATGTTTCGTCATCTGTGGCAACATTTATACGAGAGAATAACCTCTATGACAATTAGCGCTAGAACCCACGAGATTACTCAGATTGCTGCACATGCTGCCATCGACAAGATCGCAGTCGATGTTGTTGCCCTTGACCTTTCAGATCAGTTGGTTCTTAGCGAAGTTTTCCTGATTGTTACTGGTCAAAATGAAGCACAGGTTGATGCGATCGCCGATGAGGTGGAGCGCAAACTTGCAGCAGCAGGAGATAAACCAATCCGTCGTGAACACGGCGCTGAATGGATTCTTCTTGATTACTCGGATTTAGTAGTGCATGTGCAAACTGCAACACTTCGCAAGTACTACATGCTTGATCGATTGTGGAACGACTGTCCAACTATCGAGTTGGAGGCTGTGAAGGAGGCTGCAGTCAATGGCCGCTAACAGAGTTGTTTTATGGCGACATGGCCAAACTGATTGGAATGTTGTCAATCGTTTTCAAGGTCATTCAGATATCGATTTAAATGATGTTGGTATTTTTCAAGCCAGGCATTCGGCACAGATTCTGGCAGGAATGAATCCAACGGCAATCATCTCAAGTGATTTAGGTCGTGCTCGAAATACAGCTCAAGCACTTGCTAACTTAACCGGTCTTACTGTTGAGATTGATGAAGATCTTCGAGAAACAAATGGTGGGTTGTGGGAAGGTAAAACCGGTGCAGAAAATCGCGCAGAAGATTTCGACAACTTTGTTCGTTGGATAGATGGTGAAGATAATCCTGCAGGCACAACAGGTGAGCGCCGAAGTGAAGTTGCCGATCGCGCCGTGCGTGCGATAAATAAAGCACTAGGTGATAAAACAGATCAGTTATTAGTTGTAACTACTCATGGTGGCACCGCACGCTGTGTTCTTGGGTCCTTGCTTCAACTTCCTCTATCTCACTGGGGAGTTATTGGAGGACTTTCAAATGCATCGTGGTCAATTGTGGAACGCAATCCCCGCCAGTGGAATTTAGTAGAACACAACGCTGGATCTATTCCAGAACCTGTGTATGGCATCGAGAGCGGAGCAACCTCGGCTTAATAGATGGCGGTGTAGATACGATAAGGTCTGCACTTGCACGAAAATCGGGGCTATAGCGCAGCTGGTAGCGCACCTGCATGGCATGCAGGGGGTCAGGGGTTCAAATCCCCTTAGCTCCACATATGAATAACAACGTGAACGACGAACGCGAGCACGCGGCATATGACTTTGCCTACGTGCAGGAAAAATGGCTGCCCGTTTGGGATCAGTTGCAACCATTTAAATCTGCTCGCGCAGATGACACTCGTGAAAAGAAATATGTTTTGGATATGTTCCCGTATCCATCAGGTGACCTTCACATGGGCCACGCTGAGGCGTATGCACTCGGCGATGTAATCGCTCGTTATTGGGCGCAAAAGGGTTTCAATGTTATGCACCCAATTGGTTGGGATGCATTTGGATTACCAGCAGAAAATGCTGCAATTAAGAGAAACTCTGATCCCCGCATTTGGACCTATGAAAACATTTCAGTACAAAAAGCCTCAATGCGTCGTTATGCGTGTTCATTTGATTGGGATCGCGTTTTCAATACGTGCGACCCTGAGTATTACAAATGGAACCAATGGCTTTTTCTAAAGTTTTATGAACGTGGCTTGGCATATCGCAAAGATTCAGCGGTCAACTGGTGTCCTGGTTGCCAAACTGTATTAGCAAACGAGCAGGTTGTAGCAGGACTGTGCGAACGTTGTGATTCAACTGTAACCAAAAAGAAATTAAATCAGTGGTATTTCAAAATTACTGAGTACGCGGATCGCTTACTTGATGACATGGCACAGCTGGAAGGTCATTGGCCTGACAAGGTTCTAACGATGCAGCGCAACTGGATTGGTCGATCTACAGGTGCAAATGTTCATTTCGAAATTGAAGGTAGAAGTGAACCTGTAACAATTTATACAACGCGACCAGACACTTTGTATGGTGCAACATTTATGGTCGTTGCAGTCGATTGCGAATTAGCTACAGAACTTGCCCAAGGAAGTGGCGTTGTAGCAGAGTTTGCGAAGTATCTAGAGACAGTCAAGGCGGCCAGTGATATCGATCGTCTTGCAACAGATCGACCAAAGAGTGGCGTTTTCCTCAATCGATATGCAATTAATCCTGTCAACGGTGAAAAATTGCCTATTTGGGCTAGTGATTATGTGTTAGCAGATTATGGAACTGGTGCGATTATGGCTGTTCCAGCCCATGATCAGCGCGACTTAGATTTTGCTCGAGCTATGAAATTGCCTGTTCGAGTTGTTGTTGAAACCGGAGAAGAAGACCCCAATGCAACTGGTACTGCGACAACTGGGGATGGAACCCTTGTTAATTCAGATATTTTAAATGGTTTGAATAAGTCAGATGCAATCGCAGAAATCAATAAAAAGTTAGAAGCAAATGGCAAGGGTGTTGCAGCACGAAACTATCGTTTGCGCGATTGGTTAGTCTCGCGCCAGCGTTACTGGGGAACGCCAATTCCAATCATTCACTGCCCTTCGTGTGGTGAGGTTCCGGTACCTGCAGATCAGTTGCCTCTTACTTTGCCAGATGCCGAAGGCCTTGATTTAAAGCCAAAGGGAACTTCGCCTCTAGGTGCTGCAACAGATTGGGTGAACGTTAAGTGCCCTAAGTGTTCTGCTGATGCAAAGCGCGATACAGACACCATGGACACTTTCGTTGATTCATCCTGGTACTACCTGCGGTATGCGGACCCAACTAATGCAACTGAACCATTTTCTAAAAAGAGTGTTGACACATGGTTACCGGTCGATCAATATGTCGGTGGAGTTACACATGCGATTCTGCACCTTTTGTATAGCCGTTTCTTTACAAAGGTTTTAAATGACATGGGTATGGTTGATTTCAATGAACCATTTACGCGTCTTTTGAACCAAGGAATGGTTGTTATGGATGGCTCTGCAATGTCAAAGAGTCGTGGGAACTTGGTGCGATTATCTGATGAACTTGAAAATCACGGTGTAGATGCGATTCGCCTATCCTTAGTCTTTGCTGGACCGCCAGAAGATGATGTTGATTGGTCTGATGTTTCACCATCAGGCTCAGTCAAGTTTTTAACTCGTGCGTGGAGATTATCTGGTGATGTGACAAGTGCCCTCGGTGTTGACTTCAGTACAGGTGATATTGGTTTGCGCAAAGCAACTCATAAGGCGCTTCACGATGCATCCTTTGCCGTTGAGTCATTACGATTCAATGTTGCAGTTGCACGCATAATGGAGCTTGTTAATGCCACACGAAAGGCGATTGATACTGGTTGTGGGCCAGCAGATCCTGCTGTTCGAGAAGCCGTTGAAGGTATTGCAATTATGCTCTCTCTTGTTGCGCCCTTTACAGCAGAAGAAATGTGGGAGCGACTTGGCCATAAACCGTGTGTAGCACTTGCCGGTTGGCCCGCAGTTGATGAAAAGCTGCTTGTTGCCGATGCCGTCACCGCAGTGATCCAAATTAATGGAAAGATTAAAGATCGTATTGAGATCGCCCCAACGATGTCAGATGCCGAGCTTGAAGCAGCAGCCCTTGCCTTGCCAAGCATCGTAGAAGCGTTGGCTGGTGCGAGCATAATTAAGGTAATTACACGTGCTCCAAAGCTTGTAAATATCGTTGTGAGCAATTAGAGCAAAAAAGGGGAGTTGCAATGAATGCGTTGTACTTAATCCTAGGCTCAGAATCTGCACTTGCTGATCGCGCACTGACTAAATTAAACGCCCAGCTACAGGATGAAAAGTGCGAAATTACAACCTTGTTTGCTGCCGATACCATCGTTGGAGATATTGCAGATGCACTTGCACCTTCACTATTTTCTGAACGTCGTGCATTAATTATCCGTGACTTACAGGATCTGCCAGAAGATAATCGCGATGAAGTCACACGTTATATCGAGCAACCTGATCCAACAACAACAGTGATTTTTGTTCACAAAGGTGGCGTCAAGGGTAAAGCGTTGCTTGATGCCATCAAGAAAGTAAAACCTGAAACTATCTCCTGTGATCCATTAAAGAAGGAAGCCGAGAAAGAGGAGTTTGTTAACTCCCTATTCTTAGATCTAGGGCGAAAGGCATCGGCTGGTGCCATCTCAGCATTGGTAGGCGCACTCGGTAATGATCTTCGCGAACTACAAGGCGCGGTTGGACAGATTGCAGCCGATGCACCAACTGGATTAATCGATGAAGCGATGGTTGATACCTATCACCAGGGTCGAATCGAGACCACAGGTTTTGATGTTGCAGATGCAACACTGGATGGAAATTTGTCAGCAGCTCTGATTGCATTGCGAAGTGCGTTAGAAACAGGCACAGACCCTGTGATGATTACTAGTGCGATCGCTTCATCACTTCGATCACTGGCAAAGGTTTCTGGTGCAAATCGCAATCAAAAATCATTTGAATTAGCAGGGAGCTTGGGCATGGCCCCTTGGCAGATTGATAAGGCCCGACGACAGTTAAATCGCTGGAGCCCTGCCCAAATAGCTGATGCTGTAGGAGCCATTGCCCAGGCCGATGCTGAAGTTAAAGGTGCTGCAAGTGACCCTATTTACGCGCTTGAAAAGGCTGTGACCAGGATCGTTCAATCGTAATTTGACCGCTAAGCACACGCTTGCGTACGCTTACCCTCTGCCCACGGACCTGAATCAGGTCAAGGCTTAGAAACTGAACTGGAGTAACACGTGTACGCAATCGTTAAGGCTGGCGGACGCCAGGAGAAGGTCGCAGTTGGCGACACAGTCATCGTTGATCGTATCGACGCTGCTACTGGCTCAACTGTTTCATTCCCTGCCGTGCTCGTAGTAGATGGTGCTGCTGTTACAACAGACCCAAAGGTTTTGTCTGGCGTAAAGGTCACTGGCGAAGTTCTTGAAGAGCTCAAGGGACCAAAGATTGATATTTTGCGCTACAAGAACAAGACAGGTCACCGTCGTCGCCAGGGATTTCGTGCGCAACTGACCCGTGTAAAAATTACCGCCATCAACGGCGCGAAGTAAGGGAGACACAGTAAATGGCAAGTAAAAAGGGTGTCTCCTCGACACGAAACGGTCGCGATTCCAATCCACAGTACCTTGGTATTAAGCGTTTCGGCGGACAAGAAGTTAATGCAGGCGAAATTTTAGTTCGCCAGCGCGGTACACATTTTCACCCAGGCAAGAACGTAGGTCGCGGTAAGGATGACACTTTGTTTGCACTAGCTGCAGGCGTTGTTGAATTCGGGCGCGCTCGCGGTCGTCGCGTTGTGAATGTGGCTCCGGTAGCTTAATTTTAGGTTTCTTGTAAAAGAGCGAGCCGTAATCATGCGGCTCGCTTTTTTCATTCACGGATTTTTTTCTACGGGAAGAGAAGGGAGTTAACAAGTGACAACATTCGTTGATCGCGTAACTCTCTACGCCATTGCCGGTAAAGGTGGCGATGGTTGTGTTTCTGTAAAGCGTGAAAAGTTCAAGCCACTTGGTGGACCAGATGGCGGCAATGGCGGACGTGGTGGGGATGTAATTTTAATTGTTGATCCAAGCGTTACAACCCTGCTTGATTTCCACCACTCACCTCACCGCAGAGCAACTTCAGGTCACCAAGGCTATGGTGATCGGAAAGATGGACATCAGGGTGAAGATTTAATCCTTGGAGTTCCAAATGGAACTGTTATCTACGATAGCAACGGCGAACAAATCGCAGATCTAATTGGTACTGGTACAACCTTTATTGCTGCCCAAGCAGGCTTTGGTGGGTTAGGAAATCTTGCGCTTTCTTCATCAAAGCGTCGTGCACCAGGTTTTGCTTTACTCGGAGAACCAGGCGAAGAGCGCACATTAATTCTTGAGCTAAAAAGTGTTGCAGATATTGCGCTAGTTGGATTTCCAAGTGCAGGTAAATCATCACTAACTGCAGCTGTTTCTGCAGCACGCCCAAAGATTGCTGATTATCCATTTACAACATTGGTGCCAAACCTTGGTGTTGTCCAAGCCGGTGAAACACGATTTACAGTTGCAGATGTTCCAGGACTTATTCCAGGGGCATCTCAGGGCAAGGGCTTAGGCCTTGAATTCCTGCGCCACGTTGAGCGTTGTGTTGCACTAGTGCACGTTCTAGATTGCGGAACTTTAGAAACAGATCGCAACCCTGTTGCAGATCTTCAAGCTATTGAAAATGAACTTGCCCTATACGGTGGACTTGAAGATCGAGTTCGAATAATTGCGCTGAACAAAATTGATTTACCTGACGGTCAAGCAATGTCAGATATGGTCGAACAAGAGTTGCGCGATAAGGGTTATGAGGTGTATCCAGTCTCTGCGGCATCTCGCGCTGGCTTGCAAGATCTGATCTATGCAATGGGTCGATTGGTGCAAAAAAGTCGTAACGATGCAGGCGTTGAAGAGCGCACGCGTATTATTTTGCGCCCAGTTGCAGTCGATGACTCTGGATTCTTGGTTAATGCCAATGCAGATGGATCATTTACCATCCGTGGCAAGAAGGTTGAACGATGGGTTCGACAGACGAATTTTAAGAACGCTGAAGCTATTGGTTATCTGGCTGATCGACTTGCACAACTCGGAGTTGAAAAAGAGTTGTTCAAGAAAGGTGCTGTTGCAGGCAGTGAAGTTCGCATCGGAGATGGTGATACTGAAGTTATCTTTGACTGGGAGCCAACAATTGAAGCTGGTGCTGAACAATTAGCTGGCCACTTACATCGTCGCGGTGAGGACTCACGTCTTGAATCGACCTGGAACATGCCTGAGCGCATTGAAGACATTTTGAGCGAAGATGAAATCGCCAAGCAGTGGGAATACAACGTTGTTGACCCACACACGCCTAAACTTTCACCCATAATTGTTAAAGAACCAGAGGATGGAGATGACAAGTGAGCCGAGAGCAGATCACCTCTGCACAGCGCATCGTCATCAAGATTGGCTCGTCCTCTCTTACCGGTAAAGCCGGATCGGCACTTGATGCAGATGCTGTTAACAAACTTGTAGATGTTGTTGCAGCCTGCAAAGCACGCGGGGCAGAAGTAGTAGTTGTTTCCTCTGGTGCGATCGCCGCTGGCCTTGCACCACTTGGTCTAACAACACGTCCAAAGGATCTTGCAACGCAACAAGCCGCAGCATCTGTTGGCCAAGGCTTACTTATTGCTCAATACACACAAAGTTTTAATCGTCACTCCATTACGGCATCACAAGTTCTTCTTACTACAGAGGATGTTGTTCGCCGCTCTCATTACCAAAATGCACAGCGCACTTTGTTTCGCCTTTTGCAATTAGGTGTTGTGCCAATCATCAATGAAAACGACTCTGTTGGTACTGGTGAAATTCGTTTTGGTGACAATGATCGCCTAGCCGCACTTGTTGCCCTATTAATTGGTGCTGACCTATTGGTTTTAGTTTCCGACATTGATGCGCTTTATAACGCGCCTCCTTCACAAGCAGGAGCCCAGAGAATTAAAGAAGTGCCAGTTATTGCAGATATTGAAGCTGCAACTCTTGGTGGCGCAGGAACTGCAGGTGTTGGTAGCGGGGGAATGGTTACTAAGGTGGAGGCCGCACGTATTGCTACCTCCGCAGGTATTCCAATGTTACTGACATCTCTAGCTGATGCAGAAAAATCATTACGCGGTGAAGAACACGGAACGCACTTCCATGCCCAAGCAAGTAAAACCACATCACGCCTTCTTTGGCTTGCACATGCAACGACACCACAAGGCAAGTTGATCCTTGATGCAGGCGCAGTCACCGCAATTTTGGGACGAGGAGTCTCGTTGCTACCAGCCGGAGTTACAGCAGTTGAAGGTGAATTCATTGCAGGTGATGCTGTTGAATTAGTGGGCCCAACTGGAAAAGTTATTGCACGTGGCCTTGTTGCATTTGATTCTGAAGATCTCCCACAGATGCTGGGACGTTCCACAAAAGAGCTCGCTGCATCATTAGGCGCAGAGTATGAACGTGAATTAGTCCATCGTGATGATTTGGTCCTGATCTAAGTGAGCGCGCAAACTTTGATAAATACATTGGCAGATACGGCCCGTGTTGCCGGACGCACATTGACTACCGCCACTGGGCCTGAGCGCAAAGCAGCGTTGCAAATAATCGCTGCTGCTATTGAGGCGCGCAGTGCTGAAATTCTCGCTGCAAATGAAAAGGATATGGCTGCAGGTCGTTTAGCAAATCTCAATTCATCGTTATTGGACAGACTCTTGTTAACTCCCGAGCGCGTAAAAGGTATTGCTGGGGGAGCACGCCAAGTTAGTGAACTTCCAGATCCGCTAGGCAACACACTGCGCGCATCGACTTTGCCTAATGGGATTGAGTTGGAACAAATTTCAGTGCCATTTGGTGTTATTGGAATGGTCTATGAAGCCCGTCCGAATGTGACTGTTGATGCTGCAGTAATTTTGCTGATGTCAGGTAATGCGGCACTTCTTCGTGGTTCATCTAGTGCCTCCCATAGCAATGAGATTTTAGTTCGTGTAATGCGTGATGCTTTGGTGACTACTTTGATTTCTCCGGATGTTATTCAGTTAGTTCCATCTGAAGATCGTGACACCGTTAAGGCTCTACTTAATGCCCGCGGCAAAATAGATTTAGTTATTCCGCGCGGGAGCGCTGCTCTAATCCGCATGGTGGTAGATGAATCTACTGTTCCGACAATTGAAACCGGCGCAGGCGTTTGCCACGTTTACATTGATGAATTTGCAGATCTTTCAAAAGCTTTACCAATAGTGATTAACTCAAAAGTTCAGCGTCCAAGTGTGTGTAATGCTGCAGAAACAGTTCTTCTCCACTCTGCGATAGCTAAAGAATTTGGTCCTGTTGCACTTAAAGCACTTCATGAAGCTGGAGTAATCTTGCATTGTGATGCCGGATCTCTAGCGATTGCAAAGAGTATTGGAATTCCAGCAACTCTGGCTATGGATGAAAACTTCTGCACCGAGTACGGAACCTTAGAGATCAATGTTGCCATCGTAGGATCTGTTGATGCAGCCAGTGCTCATATTGCAAAATTTGGCACTCAACACACAGAGGCGATAATTTCTGAGAATAAAGAGAATGTGAAGCGATTCATTGCTTTGGCAGATTGCGCAGCTGTCATGGTGAACACATCGACCAGGTTTACAGATGGCGAGCAAATGGGATTTGGTGCTGAAATCGGTATTTCAAATCAAAAATTACATGCCCGCGGGCCTATGGGACTAGAAGCCATGACCACCACCACTTGGATTGTTACCGGAAATGGCCAAATTCGCAGTTAAGGCTTAATTTAATTAGACTCCACCGCATGAGCAGCCTTTCGCGTGATGATGTCGCAAAGCTCGCAGGCCTTGCCCGCATCGAAATGAGCGATGAAGAGTTGGTGAATTTGTCTAACGAGTTCACAGTGATTTTGGATGCAGTTGCCCGAGTTCAAGAGGTTGCAGGCGCAGATGTCGAGCCAACTTCTCACCCTCTTCCGCTCCGCAATATTTTCCGCCCAGATGTAGTGGTGCCAAGTCTTACTCCCGAAGAAGCACTATCTGGTGCACCAGCACAAGAAGAACAACGCTTCCGCGTTCCACAGATTTTGGGTGAAGAATGATTCGTAATAACGCAGCCGATATGGCAGCAAAGCTTGTTGCTGGAGAAATCACATCTGTTGCATTAACGCAGGCACACCTAGATCGAATAGCTGCTGTCGATGCCGATGTTCATGCGTTCCTGCATATTGATACTGAAGGTGCACTTGCACAAGCTGCTGCAGTTGATGCAAAGCGCGCAAAAGGCGAGAAGTTATCACCGCTTGCAGGCGTTCCGCTTGCACTTAAAGATGTCATGGCCCAAAAAGGTATTCCAACAACTTGTGGTTCAAAAATCCTTGAAGGATGGCGACCACCGTATGACTCAACCGTTGTTGCAAATCTGAAGAAAAATGACATTGTTATTTTGGGTAAAACAAATATGGATGAGTTTGCAATGGGTTCATCGACAGAAAACTCTGCATATGGCCCAACACACAACCCTTGGGATTTAACACGTATTCCTGGCGGTTCAGGTGGTGGATCATCTGCAGCCCTTGCTGCTTTTGAAGCACCCCTTGCAATTGGTACGGATACTGGTGGATCTATTCGCCAACCCGCAGCTGTTACAGGAACCGTTGGAGTTAAACCAACCTACGGCGGAGTTTCTCGTTATGGCCTAGTTGCCTTTTCTTCATCACTTGACCAAGCAGGTCCTTGTGCTCGTACAGTCTTAGACACAGCACTGCTACATGAAGCAATTGCAGGACATGATCCAAAGGATGCAACAAGTATTAATGCACCAGTCCCACAGGTCGTTGCTGCGGCAAAATCTGGTGATGTAAAGGGCATGAAAATCGGAGTTGTTAAGGAACTCAATGGTGATGGATATCAACCAGGAGTTCGCGCGCGCTTTGAAGAATCACTTGAATTGTTAGCAAAAGCTGGTGCAGAAATCGTTGAAGTATCAGCACCTAACTTCGAATACGCACTTGCTGCTTATTACCTAATTGCTCCATCTGAATGCTCCTCTAACTTAGCTCGCTTTGATGCGATGCGTTACGGCTTGCGCGTTGGTGATATTGATGGCGCTTCGGCCGAATCTGTCATGAATTTGACCCGCGAGGCTGGCTTTGGCAAAGAGGTTAAGCGTCGCATTATCTTGGGAACTTATGCTTTGTCATCTGGTTACTACGATGCTTATTACGGAAGTGCACAGAAAGTACGCACACTTATTACTCAAGATTTCACCAAGGCTTTTGAAAAGGCAGATGTTTTGGTTTCTCCAACATGCCCAACTACCGCCTTTAAAATTGGTGAAAAAGCTAATGATCCACTCGCAATGTATTTGAATGACATTGCAACAATCCCAGTAAATATGGCAGGTATCGGTGGAATGTCATTACCTTCAGGTTTAGCTGATGAAGATGGATTGCCGGTTGGATTCCAGATCATGTCTCCTGTTATGAAGGATGAGCGCATGTATTCCGTAGGTGCTGCGCTAGAGGCAGCGCTACTTTCTAAATGGGGTGCTCCGTTGCTTGATAAAGCACCGATCATGGGAGGTGCTCGATGACTCTTTCATATGATGAGGTAGTTGCTAAGTACGAGCCAGTATTGGGACTTGAAGTTCACGTTGAATTAAATACGAATTCGAAGATGTTTTGTGGTTGCAGCACAATCTTTGGTGCAGAGCCAAACACACAAACCTGTCCTGTTTGTTTAGCTTTGCCTGGGGCGTTGCCGGTTGTTAATGAAAAGGCAATTGAATCAACAATCAAAATTGGTCTTGCGCTTAACTGTTCAATTGCCCCATTTTCACGTTTTGCGCGAAAGAACTACTTCTACCCAGATATGCCAAAGAACTTCCAGATTTCTCAGTATGACGAGCCAATCTGTGTGGATGGTTATGTGGATGTTGAAATTGAAACGGATGAAGGTCCAAAGAAGTTTCGTGTTGAGGTAGAGCGCGTCCACATGGAAGAGGACACAGGAAAGTCACTACACGTGGGTGGTGCAACTGGTCGTATTCATGGGGCTGAATACTCTCTACTTGATTACAACCGAGCAGGTATTCCCTTGGTGGAGATTGTTACCAAGATTGTTCCTGGCACAGGCAAGTACGCACCAGAGGTCGCGAAAGCTTATGTGGCCGAACTTCGTGACATCTTGCGCTCATTGGGCGTTAGTGATGTGAAGATGGAGCAAGGGTCACTTCGCTGTGATGCCAACGTGTCTTTGCGATTAATCGGTGCAGAAAAACTTGGCACACGTAGTGAGACTAAGAATGTGAATTCACTTCGCTCCGTCGAACGGGCAATTCGCGGTGAAATGATTCGCCACGCAGAGTTGCTAAATGCAGGTGAACGTGTTGTTCAAGAAACTCGTCACTTCCAAGAAGACACAGGACTTACTCGTTCTGGTCGCTCAAAGGAACAAGCCGAGGATTATCGCTATTTTCCTGAGCCAGATCTTGTTCCGGTTGAACCAGATGCTGCATGGATTGAAACATTACGTGCTGCATTGCCAGAGCGTTCATCAATTCGTCGTAAGCGCTTACAACAAGAATGGGCGGTTCCTGACAAGGAAATGGCTGCAATGATTAACGCAGATGTTCTAGATATCGTTGAAGCAACAGTTCTGCTCGGGGCAGATCCCACAAAGTCTCGTACGTGGTGGCTTGGAGAAATCTCACGTATTGCAAACGATAAAGATGTTGCAATTACAGAGTTAGCAATTACTCCCGCTGATGTCGCGGAAATCGTGGCACTTGTTAATGCCGGAGAACTAACTGACAAGCTTGCACGACAAGTTGTTGAAGGCGTTATAGCTGGTGAAGGAAAGCCATCAGAAGTTGTTGCAAAGCGTGGAATCAAAGTTGTTAATGATGATGGCGCTTTAATGGCAGCGATTGAAAAGGTTTGCGCAGAGCAATCAGAGACTGCAGAGAAAGTACGTAACGGACACTTGCCTGCAGCTGGAGCTTTAATTGGCGCTGTTATGAAAGAGACAAAGGGCCAAGCAGATGCTGCTCGCGTTCGAGAGCTTCTACTTGGCCACTTAGGTCAAGCCGCTAACTAATTATTTAGTGGGCGACAACGCCTTCTGTTTCAACCAGTGAATCTTTTCCAACATTGATAAAGAAGTAGAGCAAAATCGCTCCTACGAATAGCAATCCAGCACTGAACTTAAATGCGACTGTAAAGCCATGTGTCATTGCAAAGGGCATTAACTTTTCACCCAATTGAGCGTTTGCTGCTGCATACGTTGATGCCGCAGTTGCCGCAACAGTATTGAGTAGTGCTGTTCCCAACGAACCACCAATTTGCTGGCTTGTATTTAGCATCGCACTTGCAACGCCAGTGTCACGAGGTGAAACTGCGTGCAGCGCCGTTGAAGTTAGAGGAATGAACACTAAAGCCATACCGCTAGACATGATTAGAAGTGCTGGTAATACATGAGTTGCGTAAGAGGTTTCTGGAGTGACCCGAGAAAGCATCAACATTCCCGTACTAGCGGCAAGCAATCCTGGAACCATCAACGCTCGGGGACCAAATTTTGGAAGTAGCTGGGATGCAACTCCGGCAAAAACAATAATTCCTGCGGTGAATGGAAGGAATGCAAATCCTGATCGCAATGGTGTGTATCCAAGAATTACTTGAAGATAAAGACCCAAGAATAGGAACATCGAAAATAGTCCTGCTCCAACAACTAATGATCCAAGATATGAACCACCACGATTTCGATCTGTCACCACACGTAGTGGCATGAGTGGGTTCTTAACCCGCTTTTCTATGAGAACAAAAGAAATCAGAAGTGCTACTGCTGCCAACAGGAAGCCAATAGTTAAGGAGTCACTCCATCCCTTGATTGCAGCTTCATGGAATCCATATGTCAATGAGAATAAACCAGCTGTTGCGGTCAATACGCCGGGGATGTCATAAGAATGATCACCCTGAGCTTTTGATTCGTGGACGAACTTAATCGCAAGAATTGCTGCAAGAATTGCAATAGGTGTGTTGACTCCTAAACACCAACGCCATGAAAAGTATTCAGTAAGTGTTCCACCAAGAATTAACCCGATTGCTGCGCCGCCACCTGAAATCGCGCCAATTACGCCGAACGCCTTTGCACGCTCTGTTGGAACCGTGAAGGTTACTGAAATTATTGCTAAAGCAGCTGGAGCAAGGAGTGCTGCAAAGACTCCTTGAAGGGCACGTGATGCATAGAGGATCCCTTCAGTTGAAGCGATTCCACCAAGAGCTGACGCTGCGGCAAATCCGGCTAAGCCAATCAAAAAAATCTTTTTGCGTCCCATGTAGTCGCCAATACGTCCACCTAAAAGAAGTAGTGAGCCAAATGCCAAGGTGTATGCGGTGATTACCCATTGCTGGTTGGCATCTGAAATTCCGAGATCGATTTTGGCACTTGGGATTGCGATATTCATAATCGAGCTATCAAGAACAATCATCAATTGGGAGATGGCCACTACAAAAAGTGTTCGCCATCTGGTTGGGTCAAGGCCTTCGATATCGGTGGTTTTTGGCACAGAAATGCTCCAGTTCAGATTAATTGTTATGTTGTGAAGAGGGTAGAATTATCTCATGCCTGACATGAAACCGCGTTCTGGAGTAGTAACTGATGGATTAGAACGTGCCCCTGCACGTGGAATGTTGCGCGCAGTTGGAATGGGAGATGAAGATTGGGTTAAACCTCAGATTGGTATTGCGTCGTCGTGGAATGAAATCACTCCATGCAATCTATCGTTAGATCGTTTAGCTAAAGCTTCCAAACAAGGTGTAATTGAAGCCGGTGGTTTTCCAATGCAATTTGGAACCATTTCTGTTTCCGATGGAATTTCTATGGGCCACGAAGGCATGCACTTTTCATTGGTATCGCGTGAAGTAATCGCAGATTCTGTTGAGTGTGTAATGCAAGCAGAACGTTTAGATGGCATGGTTACCTTTGCCGGTTGTGATAAATCATTGCCTGGCATGATGATGGCCGCAGCGCGTATCGATGTAGCAAGTGTTTTTGTTTATGCGGGCTCCACATTGCCTGGCCAAGTTGATGGCAAAGATGTAACAATCATTGATGCATTCGAGGCGGTTGGTGCATGTGCGCGTGGGTTAATCACAAAAGAGCGAGTTGATGAGATAGAGCGAGCAATCTGCCCAGGAGAAGGTGCCTGCGGAGGTATGTACACCGCAAACACAATGGCAAGTATCGGCGAAGCGATCGGACTTTCTTTGCCCGGGTCTGCCGCACCTCCAGCTGTTGATCGTCGTCGTGACACATATGCGATTGCATCGGGTGCAGCGGTAGTCGAACTTATTCGTCAAGGAATTACTACTCGGGACATTTTGACAAAGCCGGCCTTTGAAAACGCAATTACGATTTTGATGGCATTGGGTGGTTCTACTAACGCGGTACTGCATTTGTTAGCAATTGCCAATGAAGCACATGTGGATCTATCACTAGATGACTTCCACCGCATTGGTTCAAAAGTCCCTTTACTTGGAGATCTCAAGCCATTTGGTCAATTCGTTATGAGCGATGTCGACAAGGTTGGGGGAATCCCAGTTGTTCTTAAAGGCCTATTGGATGCTGGTTTATTACACGGAGATGTGTTAACTGTTACCGGCAAAACGATGGCCGAAAATTTAAAAGAGATCAATCCACCTGATCCAGATGGACAAATCTTAAAGGCTGTCTCATCACCGATGTCGACGGATGTCGGCATCACAATTCTTGGTGGTTCACTTGCAACTGAAGGTGCGGTGTGCAAAACAGCTGGAATTGGAATCGAAAGTTTTGAAGGGCCAGCTCGCGTTTTTGAAAGAGAACAAGCTGCCATGGAAGCATTAGAAAATGGAACTATCAAATCTGGTGATGTGGTTGTAATCCGTTATGAAGGCCCTAAGGGTGGACCTGGTATGCGTGAGATGTTAATGATCACGGGTGCCATTAAGGGAGCAGGACTTGGCAAATTAACATTGTTATTAACTGATGGACGCTTTTCTGGCGGTTCAACCGGTTTATGTGTTGGCCACGTTGCACCAGAAGCTGTTGACGGAGGCCCAATCGCATTTGTTAAAGATGGTGACACAGTGCGCATAGATATCAAAAATCGCACTTTAGATTTATTGATTGAACCGGCAGAACTTGAAGCCCGCAAAGTTGGGTGGAAGCCGCTAACCCATAAGTACACCCAAGGTGTTTTAGCCAAGTATTCAAAGTTGGTTCAGTCCGCATCTAAGGGTGCGATCTGTCAGTAGCTCTCTCACAATATGAGATCTGCATCTCATCCCTTGACGTTGAGCCTGCTTCATTGGAGAATACGAACATGAGCACAACATTTGTGGTGGTGATTTAAAGGCGCGTGATCGATTTGTGATCATGCGCCACCCTCAGTTTTCTGGGGGTTTTTTCATTTCATATAGACACAAGTTTTTCAGGGCGAGAATCTAGGAAGAAGGGAGTTGGATATGAGCAAGAAGATGAGTGGAGCGAAATCACTCGTGCAATCTTTGGAGTCTGCCGGCGTCGATGTGATGTTTGGAATTCCAGGCGGTGCAATTCTTCCTGCGTATGATCCAATCTTTGATAGCAGTATTCGCCACATTCTGGTTCGCCACGAGCAAGGCGCTGGGCACGCTGCAACCGGTTATGCCCAAGTAACTGGTCGGGTTGGTGTTTGTATTGCAACTTCAGGACCTGGTGCTACAAATCTTGTAACACCGCTTGCCGATGCTGCAATGGATTCTGTCCCATTAGTTGCAATCACTGGTCAGGTTCCTTCTGCTGCGATCGGAACTGACGCATTTCAAGAGGCAGATATTCGCGGCATTACCATGCCGTTTACAAAGCACAATTATTTAATTACCGATCCGAAGGATATCCCTCGAGCGATAGCCGAAGCATTTTATATTGCATCTTCTGGCCGTCCAGGTCCAGTCCTTGTTGATATCGCAAAAGATGCCTTGCAGAAGGAAACAGATTTTGTGTGGCCAAAGGATTTATCTTTACCGGGTTACCATCCTCAGGTAGTGCCTGACAATCAGTCAATCAAAGATGCCGCAGCATTAATTGCTCAATCATCAAAACCAGTCTTCTATGTTGGTGGCGGTGTCATCAAGGCCAACGCCTCGAAAGAATTAATGCAACTTGCTGAATTAGTTGGAGCACCTGTTGTAACAACATTGATGGCACTTGGATCATTTCCAGATAGCCACCCTCAGCACTTTGGTATGCCGGGAATGCATGGAACCGTTGGAGCGGTAACAGCTCTTCAAAAAGCAGATTTACTTATCACCCTGGGTGCACGCTTTGATGATCGAGTAACAGGAAAGCTTTCTACCTTTGCAGTAAATGCAAAGGTAATTCATGCTGATATTGACCCGGCCGAAATTGGTAAGAATCGTTACGCCGATGTCCCTGTAGTTGGAGATCTAAAAAACACCATCGCCGCACTTATTCCAGCCGTAAAGGCAGAGTTTGCAAAGGGGCGCGCTGATTTGGCTCCGTGGCTAGCCTCAATGAACAAACTGCGTGCTACCTATCCATTGGGCTATGACTTACCTAAAGATGGTTCACTGTCACCCCAATATGTAATTGAGCGAATTAGTGCACTCACAGGACCTGAAGCAATTTATGTTGCCGGTGTTGGCCAACATCAGATGTGGGCTGCGCAATTTGTTAAGTATGAAAATCCACGCACCTGGTTGAACTCAGGTGGACTAGGAACAATGGGTTATGCCGTTCCTGCTGCGATGGGTGCAAAAGTTGGAGCACCTGATACCACTGTGTGGGCAATTGATGGCGATGGATGTTTTCAGATGACAAATCAAGAACTCGTTACATGTGCGCTAAACAATATTCCAATCAAGGTTGCAATCATTAACAATGAATCACTAGGAATGGTGCGCCAATGGCAGACATTGTTCTATGAAGGTCGCTATTCAAATACGAACCTCGAGTCAAAGCGAGTACCAGATTTTGTGAAGTTAGCTGATGCAATGGGTTGTGTGGGATTAACCTGTGATCGCCCAGAAGATGTTGATGCAATAATTAAGAAGGCTAACTCGATTAATGATCAACCAGTTGTTGTTGATTTCCGAGTATTCCGGGATGCAATGGTATGGCCGATGGTTGCTGCTGGAACCTCAAATGATGATATTCAGATTGCGCGCGAAATGGCGCCTGACTGGGATTCACAGGAGCTCTAATGAGTACTCATACACTCGCTGTTTTGGTTGAAAACTCACCAGGTGTACTTGCACGTGTTGCAGGTCTTTTCTCTAGACGTGCTTACAACATCGATTCATTGGCTGTAGGTCCGACTGAAAATCCTGATATTTCAAGAATGACCATTGTCATCAACGTTGAAAGCCATTCATTAGAGCAGGTTATTCGCCAACTTGATAAGTTGGTTAACGTCATCCATATTGCAGAGCTGAAGTTAGAAGATTCTGTTCAAGCTGAACTTCTACTGGTGAAGATTTCTGCTTCTGCTAAGAACAAGTTTGATGTTGAAGCGGTCCTTGAGACCTACGGTGCATCAATTGTCGATGAGGATTCAGACTCAATGACCATCGAAGCCACAGGAGATGCGATCAAGATCGGCGATCTACTGAACGCTTTAGAGCGTTTTGGCATCCGTGAACTGGCTCAATCTGGCCTTGTCGCTATTGAGCGGGGCGGCGGTTCTCTGGCAGACCGTACCCTTAGCACTCAAAGTATTCCTACCGCTGACAGCGGTCAGGCTGATTACCAAAACTAAAGACACCAACACAAAGGCGAATGGAGAAATACCGTGGCAGCAACGATGTATCACGAAGAGGATGCTGATCTTTCAATCATCCAGGGTCGCAAAGTCGCGATCATCGGTTACGGATCACAAGGACAC
>Ga0164294_10000696_pt1 | contig 31928 bp, 28 predicted proteins | sample GEODES005metaG_FD_111479 | JGI IMG/M metagenome (GOLD analysis project Ga0164294, IMG submission 111479) | Oligotrophic lake water microbial communities from Sparkling Lake, Wisconsin, USA - GEODES005 metaG | ecosystem: Environmental > Aquatic > Freshwater > Lake | place: USA: Sparkling Lake...
CCCGCGCGGCAGCTTGGCCCAATAGCCCGATAGGTTCACCGGCAGCGCGCTTCCCGCACTTTCCCGCAATCCGAATGGCTGCGCCTCGTCAAAGCGCAGCTCCAGCCCCCAATGCGCCAGGATCGGCGAGAGCAGCGCGATATCTTGCGGGCGGCGCGGATCGCCTATCGCGAACCGGCTTGGCGCAGTGAGCATCGGATCGGCAAACAACACCAGATGGCCGCCGCGACGAACCCAGCCATCAAGCGCCACGTTTTCCTGCGGGGCCAGCGGGCGCGGTTGCGCCATCAGCAGGTCGTCTAATGGGTCAAGCTTGAGCAGGGTGTTTAGCGGAACGATGCGGAACCGGTCTTTCAGCGCAACGCGGGGCCATGGCGGCGCTTGATGCGCGTTCAGCATCTCGGCTGGACCGGACGCTTCGTTCCAGATGATCGGCAAGCTGGTGAAGACACCCAGTCGGGTTCTGGGCGCCGGTCGCGCGGCAAGCCACGCGCCGAGTAAGACCGCGCCAGTCAAGACGGCAAGAACCTGCCAGCGGCGCAGACCGCGCAAGCGGAACCGCGCGAAGGGTATTAAGGGTTACCGGGTTTGCGCGCTGGTGGCGCTTTGGCAGGATCTGTGGCCGGTTTGCCAGCGACGGGCAATTCAGGAGCGACGCCCATGTCGACCAGCGGATCGCTGGCCGGGGAGGCGTTGGCGCTCGCGGGGGCGGTCTTGTCTTGCTGGCTCGCGTCGACACTTTGCGCCCGGTCCATGATCACATTGGCGAGGCTTACCAGCAGCAGCATGTCCGCCAGACCGAACATGCCGACCTGCAACCGGTGCACCGCCTGCGCGCGCAGTTCACGCTGGGTGGCCGCGCTGCGCAGCGAAGCGTCCTGCGAGGACAATACCGAAGACGACCAGCCCGTGCCCAAGTTTTTGCCCGCCGCCGCAGGATTTGCAGAATTCTTGCGGGCGAAGATGGTGCCGAATAGAGCCATGGCGCCGTCTTTAGCCGGTTACGCGAGCCAAGGGAAGATCGGCAAGCCCTTCGCAGCGAGCCATTCGGCATTGTAAAGCGATGAAAGGTAACGAAAGCCGGTGTCGCACAGGATGGTGACCACGCGCACGCGCGCTCTGGACTTTTGGCCAAGATGGCGGCCCAGCGCCACCGCGCCCGCGACATTGATCCCGCTGGAAAGGCCCAGGCACAGACCTTCTTCGGCGAGCAGACGGGTGACCCAGACCAGCCCTTCCTCATCGGAAATGCGAAACTGCGTGTCGATCGGCGCGCCTTCGAGATTGGCGGTAATGCGCCCCTGCCCGATGCCTTCGGCCACCGACGACCCTTCCGCCTTGAGCTCGCCGTGCGCGTAATAGTTGAACAGCGCCGCGCCGTGGGGGTCGGTGAGCGCGATGGTGACGGTCTCGTCAAACCCTTTGAGGCCAAGGCCGACCCCGGCGATGGTGCCGCCCGTGCCCGCGGCGCACGTAAAGCCATCGATGCGTCCGTCCATCTGCGCCCAAATCTCGGGCGCAGTGCCTTCGATATGCGCGCGGCGGTTCGCGACATTATCAAACTGGTTGGCCCAGATCGCGCCCGGCGTTTCTTCGGCAATCCGGCGCGAGGTGTGGACGAAATGGCCGGGATTGGAGAAGGGGGCGGCAGGCACCAGCACGAGTTCGGCCCGGAGCGCGCGCAAAGTATCCATTTTCTCGCGCGACTGCGTCTCGGGCATGACGATCACGGTCTTGTAGCCGAGCGCATTGGCCACCAGCGCCAGCCCGATCCCGGTATTGCCCGCCGTGCCTTCGACAATCGTGCCGCCCGGCTGCAACAGCCCCCGTTCCTCGGCGTCGCGGACGATCCACAAAGCGGCGCGGTCTTTCACAGAAGCGCCGGGGTTGGCGAATTCACACTTGCCATAGATCTCGCAACCAGCAGCCTCGCTCGGCCCTTTGAGCAAGACCATCGGCGTATTGCCGATAAGCGAGAGGGTATCGGGGACGGGCAAGGGTGCGGTTGCGGTCATGCTGTCAGGAATAGGGGGCGCTCGCCACTCCGGCAACGCAGTTCCGCTTGGGAGCACACAAGCCTTGCTCGCAGTATCTGCACTTGGCCGCTACTCGCGGCCCGCGCGGATCGCGGCGGCTCCGGCAAAAGGGGCGATGGCCAGCGCGGCCATTGAGGCGGCGGCGAGGAGATACAAGCCGCCCGCGCCCTGCGGCTGGAGCGAGCCTGCGCCAAAGATCAGCAGCGGCACCGCCAGCGGAATGGCGAGCAGCCCGCCCAGCGCAGTGCCCGCGCGCAGGCCAGCTGTGATCGCGGCAATCGTCACGCCGATGGCGGCAAGGCCCGGCGTGCCCAGCAGCAGGCCGATCTCGATTACGCGCAATTGCTCGCCATCGAGCGAAAGCAGGCCCGCCGAAATCGGCGCGGCGAGCATCAGCGGCAGGCCGAAGCTGAGCCAATGGGCCAGGATGCGCACCAGCAATAGCACTTCTTCGCTAAGCCCGCGCAAGGCCCATTGATCGAACATCCCCGCCTCGACATCGGGTTCGACCAGCCGGTCGAGCGGCAGGATCGCGGCGAGCAGCGCCGCCACCCAGATCACCCCCGCCCCAGTGCGCGCGAGCAGTTTGGCGTCCGGCCCCACCGCGAAGGGATAGAGCATCGCGACCACCACGAAGAACAGCAGCGGCAGGAGCGCCCCGCCCCGGCCCAGCGAGCCGCGCACCAGCAGGCCCAGATCGCGGCAGAAAATCGCCCAGATCGCGCCTGTCATGTTAAAAATCTGGTCATGGCTGGAAATCAAGCAGATGGATGGTCCGTAGCTGTGCAAGGCCCAGCGGCTGGTGCGAAGCGATGACCGCGATCCCGCCGCCCGCGCGGTGCGCCTCGATCGCCGCCTGCGCGGCTGCGCCCCACTGCGTATCCAGCCCGTTCAGCGGCTCGTCCAGCAGCCACACCTGCGCGCCGCTGCCTGCCAGCCGCGCCAGCGCGGCGCGCTTGCGCTGGCCGGTGGAGAGAAAGCGGACGGGCACATCGAGCAGGTCTTCCAGCCCGAAATCGGCCTTGGGGGCGCCTGCGCCATCGATCCGCCGCCAGAACGCCAGCGCTTCGCCAAGCGGACGGTGCGCATCGAGCGCACTGCGCTCATCCGAAAGCGCGAGCCCGCCGCTGTGCTCGACATGGCCGTGAAAGGGCCGAAGCAAGCCCGCGAGCATGCGGATCAGGCTGGACTTGCCGATCCCGTTGGGCCCGCCCAGCTGCAAAGCCTCGCCTGGTGCCAGCTCGAACGACAGGCCGCGCAGCAACAGGCGGTCCCCCCGGCGGCAAGCAAGATCAATGGCAGCGAGACGGCAGGGTTGCATCACCCCGGCTGATAGGGGAAAGCAGCCATGCTGCCAAGGAGAGCGAAAGTGGCTATTGCACGCCTGACCCCTGCCGAAATCGAGACCGCCCTCGCCGCCCTGCCCGGATGGGCATTGCGCGCCGATGGCGCGGCGATCGTGCGCACCTTCCGGTTTGGCGATTTTGCCGAAGCGTTCGGCTTCATGACCCGCGTGGCTATTCTGGCCGAGAAGGCCGATCACCATCCTGAATGGTTCAATGTCTACAACCGGGTCGAAATCACGCTGACCACGCACGATGCGGGCGGACTGAGCGCGCGCGATGTGGCGCTGGCTGGGGCGATTGACGGGTTTGGAAGCTAAGCACGGCGCGCACGCCGCGCCCCGGCGCAGGCCGGGGCCTCAGGCGGTGATGCGCAAGTCCTGACTGACGCCCTACCTTACATCGCCGGGTTGTTATAGCAATGCCAGGTGAAAATGGCCGCTGCGCCGCGGTGCGGGCGCCAGGCTTCGGCGAGCATGCGGGCCTGTTTTTCATCCGGCCGTTCGGCCAGCCCGAGCAGCTTGGCCATGCCCGCCTGCACCGCCAGATCGCCCGCAGGCCAGATATCGGCGCGGCCTTCGGCGAACAGCAGGTAGATTTCCGCCGACCAGCGCCCGATGCCCTTGATCCGGGTGAGCTGGAGAATCGCTTCCTCGTCATCGGCGGGAAGCGCGGTGAGATCGAGTTCGCCGGTGACCACCAGATCGCACAGCGAGCGGGCATAGCCTTGCTTCTGGCGCGAGAGGCCGCAGGCGCGCAGCGCGTCGAAATCGGCAGCGAGCAAATCGGGCGCGGCCATATCCTCGCCCAGCAGCACTTCGAGCTTGCCCCAGACCGAGGCGGCGGCAGCCACGCTGACCTGTTGGCCGACGATCGTGCGCAGCAAGGTGCGATAGCCGGTGGGGCGGATGCGCGGCTCAGGATAGCCGACCCGCCCCAGCGCCACGCCCATCGCGGGCGTGATGGCGGCAATGTGATCCAGCCCCTGTGCGATCTGATCGGCGCTCAGCCCCATGTGCCCGTGGTCTTCCCTTTTTTGAAGGTCGCAGCGGCAGTCTTGCCAAAGCGAGTCCCACGCGATAGCAGCCCGCGTGGAAGGCCGACAGGCCAAACGTGAACCGGGGACCGCGCCCCACCAGGAGATTGGGACTATGCCGAAGCTTGTAGTGGTAAACCGGTCGGGCGAAGAATCCACCGTTGAGGCGGGCGAAGGCCTCTCCGTGATGGAAGCGATCCGCGACAATGGCTTTGACGAGCTGCTCGCGCTGTGCGGCGGCTGCTGCTCCTGCGCCACCTGCCATATCTTCGTCGATCCCGCGTTCATCGACAAATTGCCCGCGATGAGCGAAGACGAGAACGACCTGCTTGAGAGTTCGGACCACCGCGGTGCGACCTCGCGCCTTTCGTGCCAGGTCAATCTCACCGCCGATCTCGACGGCCTGCGCGTGACCATCGCTCCGGAAGACTGATCGCCTCGAATCGATAGTGCCCCATGGGGTAAAGGCCCGCTTCCCGCGCAAGGGAGGCGGGCTTTTTTGTGCTCCGACTCCGCGGAAGAGCGTTATTGCGTTGCACAAATGACGCACTCTTGGCTGACATTTTTTATAATAAATTCAAAATTATAGTGAAATATATTCCTTCTAGCAGCTGCAGCATCACCACGGCATCCTGAAGGAGTTTTCCGATGCGTCTTGCTACCATTCTGTTGGCGTCAACCGCCATTCTCGCAGCCCACCCGGCTCTTGCAGCCGATGAGGCAAGCCCCGCAAGCGGCCCCGTAGCAGCCGCAGCGGATGCCGCCGATGCGGACGAAGCCCCGGCCATCATCGTTTATGGCACCGGCAAGACCCGCCAGGTGCAGGAAATTTCCGGCGCCCAGCTCGCCATCGCTGTCACGGGCACCAGCCCGCTGAAAGCGATCGCCAAGCTGCCCGGCGTGAACTTCCAGTCAGCGGATGCTTTCGGCACCTATGAATGGTCGACGCGCATCACCATCCGCGGGTTCAATCAGAACCAGCTGGGCTTCAACCTTGACGGCATCCCGCTGGGCGACATGTCGTATGGCAACACCAATGGCCTGCACATTTCGCGCGCGATCTCGGCCGAAAACATCCGCTCCACGGTGGTTTCGCAAGGGTCCGGGTCGATCGACACACAATCGACCAACAACCTCGGCGGCACATTGCTGTTCAACTCGATCGATCCGCGCGATGCGCTGGGTGTCGATGCCAGCGGCACCTACGGTTCGAACAACACCTATCGCGGCTTCCTGCGCGCCGGGATCGGTTCGCGCGATGGCGCCCGTGTCTTCGGCTCGGTCGCCTATGCCAGCACCGACAAGTGGAAGGGCGATGGCAAGCAGCGCCAGCTCAACATCAATGGCAAGGCCATCGTGCCGATCGGCGATGTGACCCTCGATGGCTTCATCAGCTATTCCGACCGCGCCGAGCAGGACTATCAGGATCTCTCGCTCGGTCAGATCGCCCGCCTTGGCTACCGTGCAGACAATTTCGGCCCATCGAACTATGTCCTCGCGGTCCGCGTGGCCGACATCGCCGCCAACCGGGGCGAAACTGGCACCACGCCGCTCAACCCCGCTGCAGGCACAGTCTACCCCTCGCCCATCGGAACGGCGGACGACGCGTATTATGACGCATCGGGCCTGCGCCGCGATACGCTGGCATCGCTTGGCATCACCGCCCCGCTTGCCGAGAACGTGACGGTCAAGCTCAAGGGCTATTACCATCGCAACTCGGGCCAGGGAACGTGGGGCACGCCTTATGTGAACAGCCCCACCGGTGTGCCGATGGCGCTGCGCACAACCGAATATGGCATCAATCGCAAGGGCCTGTTCGGTAGCGTCAATGCCGATCTGGGAATGAACAACATCACGGTCGGCGGCTGGTATGAAAACAACGACTTCAGGCAGGCGCGCCGGTTCTACGCCTACACCAGCCGCACTGCGCCAGGCCGCGACCACCTGAAATTCCAGAGCGATCCATTCTTCACGCAGTGGGATTTCCAGTTCAACACCAAGACCATCCAGTACTATGTCGAGGACCAGATCAAACTGGGCGATGCTACGATCAGCCTCGGCTGGAAGGGCTTCAAGGTTGACAACAAAGCAACCCCCATCGTCAGCGGAGGGCGCACATCGGGCACGATTTCGGTGCAGGATTGGTTTCAGCCGCATGCCGGCGTGAACTACAAGCTTGGCAATGGCTTCGAAGCTTTCGCCGGCTTTACGCAAGTGACGCGCGCCTTCACGTCTGCCGCGACCTCCGGCCCGTTCTCGGGAACCCAGGCTGGTTTCGACCTGATAAAGCCCATCCTGAAGCCGGAAGCTTCGGATACCTATGAAGCCGGGCTTCGCTTTGGCACCGGCCCGCTGCGCGGTGCATTGGCCGCATATCTGGTCAATTTCCGCAACCGCCTGCTCGGCATTCCGACCACGGTCGGCATCGTCGGTGGCCCGGCGGCGCTGCAGAATGTTGGCGGTGTGCGCTCGGCAGGCGTTGAACTCAGCGCCGAATATCAGATCGGCGAAGGCTGGTCGGTGCAAGGCTCCTACAGCTATAACGACAACACCATCCGCAACGACCTGCTGGTCGCTGGCAATGTCGTCCCGCTCAAGGGCAAGACCGTGCCGGATTCGCCGAGGCATCTGGCGCATCTTGAATTCAACTATGACAAGGGCCCGTTCTTCGGTAATGTCTCTGTCAACTATATGTCCAAGCGCTTCTTCAGCTTCACCAACGACCAGTCGGTTCCCGACCGCGCCATCATCGATGGCGCGATCGGCTACCGGATGGATGTCGGCATGCGCAAGCCAGTCGAACTCCAGGTCAATGTCACCAATCTGTTCGACAAGTCCTATATCTCTACCATCGGCTCGAACGGCTTTGGCAACAGCGGCGACAACCAAACGCTGCTGACCGGTGCCCCGCGGCAGGTGTTCGTTACATTAAAGGCTGGTTTCTGATGCAAAGCGCGCTTTCCTCTGCCCTCGCCCCAGTGATTGCTGTAGCACTCGCCCTCGGCATCGCTGCGGTGCCGGGCATGGGGGAAGCGCGCGCGCCTGCCAAAGCTGCCGTTCTTAAACAACCGGGGCGTCCGGTCCTGCTGATCTCGATCGACGGACTGCGCCCCGGTGATGTGCTCGACGCGGCGCAACGCGGGCTCAAAGTGCCCAACTTGCGCTCCTTCGTCGCCCAAGGTGCTTACGCCTCCGGGGTGATCGGGGTGTTGCCCACGGTGACCTATCCCAGCCACACCACCTTGATCACCGGGGTTTCGCCCGCGCGGCATGGCATTGTGAACAATACCACGTTCGATCCGCTGGCGATCAATCACGGCGGCTGGTTCTGGTATGCCGAGGACAACACGGCGCGCACGCTCTGGGATGTGGCGCATGATGCCGGAATGACCACGGGCAATGTCCATTGGCCAGTCTCGGTCGCTGCGCACAACGTGACCTGGAACTTGCCGCAAATCTGGCGCACCGGCCACGCCGACGACGCCAAGGAACTGCGCGCGCTGTCAACGCCCGGCCTGACCGGCGAGCTCGAAGCCGCCGCCGGGACGGCGTACGCCGATGGCAAGGACGAGAGTCTGGACAGCGACCGGAACCGCGCCCGCTTCGGCGTGAAGCTGATCGAAAAGCACCATCCGGGGTTCGTCACCTCCTATCTCACCGCACTCGACCATGAGCAACACGGCAATGGGCCCGGTTCGGCCGAGGCGCATGCCACGCTGGAAGTGATCGACGGTCTTGTTGGCGATCTGGTGTCCGCCGAAATGAAGGCGCATCCCGATGCGGTGATCGCGGTGGTCAGCGATCACGGGTTCGCCTCTGTCGATACCGGGATCAACCTGTTTCGTGCTTTCATCGATGCCGGGCTGGTCAAAACCGATGGGGCCGGCAAGATAACCGGGTGGGACGCCGAGCCCTGGGCTTCGGGCGGATCGTTTGCAATCGTGCTCGCGCGCCCGGATGACGCGGCGCTCAAGGCCAAAGTGGCCGATCTCTTGGCGAAGCTGCAAGCCGATCCTGCCACCAAGATCGATCAAATCCTGACCGGCGCAGCGATCGCGGCGGCCGGAGCCAATCCGCAGGCCAGCTTTTATGTGAACCTGAAGCTGGGCGCGATCGCGGTGCCCTATGTCAACGACAAGATCCCGCTGGTTGTCCCTTCGCCGGTGAAAGGCATGCACGGGTATTTCCCGGCAGCGCCCGAGATGCGCTCGACCTTCATGATCATGGGCAAGGGCGTGGCGAAGGCCAAGAATCTGGGCGAGATCGATATGCGCGCGATTGCGCCGACGCTGGCAGAAGTCATGGGCGGCAAGCTGCCTGAAGCCGAAAAAGCGCCGCTCGCTATCGGCGATTGAGACCAAGCTTCATAGCGACCGTCCGTTAATCCTTTTGCGTTTTCGTCATCCTGAACTTGGTTCAGGGTCCATCCCTCCGCCTGGTCGGATCGTGAGGTGGTAAACCTTGGCCGCAGCGAAGGCCCTTCGCGTGAGGCCTCAGGATGTGCGGCACGATGGATCCTGAACCAAGTTCAGGATGACGTATTGGGAAAAAGTTTGCAGCCTAAAGCCGCAGACCTGCGGTTTCGTCCAGCCCGCTCATCAGGTTGAGCGTCTGGACCGCCGCACCGCTGGCGCCCTTGCCCAGGTTATCGAGCACCGCGATGAGCCGCGCCTGCGCGCCGTCGGCTGCGCCGAACACATAGAGATCGAGCCCGTCCCACGCAGGCATCGCCGACCGCAGTAGCAGTTCATCGGGATTTTCCTGATGAACGCAGACCAACGGCACATCGGCAAAAAACTGGGTCAGAGCGCCGCGCAACGCGTCGGGTGCGGCGGCACCGGGCATCGCGGCGAGCGGCAGCGGCACTTCGACCACCATGCCGCGATAGGCCGGGACCACGGCGGGTGCGAACAGCGGAGCGTACTTTAGCCCGGCAAAGCGCTGCATTTCGGCCAGATGCTTGTGATCGAGCCCCAACCCGTAGCTGCGAAAGGCGATATCGGGTTCCGCTTCGAAGCGCGCGATCATGGCTTTGCCGCCGCCTGAAAAGCCCGACACCGCGTTCACTGTATAGGGCCAATCGGCGGGGAGCAGACCGGCGCGGACCAGAGGGGCAACCAACGCAAGGAAGCCGGTGGGATAGCACCCCGGATTGGATACCCGCTTGGCCCCAGCGACCGCATCACGTCCGATCAGTTCGGGAAAGCCATACGTCCAACCTGGCGAGGTCCGGTGCGCGGTGGAGGCATCGATCACACGCGTGCGGTCGTTGGCGATCATCGCCACTGCTGCGCGGGCGGCATCATCGGGCAGGCACAGGATCACCACGTCGGCGTCGTTGATCGCCTGCGCCCGGGCAGAATCCTGCTTGCGCTGCTCATCGTCCAGCGTGATCAGCGCGAATTCGCTGCGCGCCGCCAGCCGCTGCGCGATTTCCAACCCCGTTGTGCCCGCCGCGCCGTCGATGAAGACGCTGACGCTCATGCCAGCGCGGCGACCGGCACATAACCGACGAGGCCGTCCTCGTCATCCGGCCCGCCGACTTGGCCCCAGACCCAGCCGCCTGCAATATCGAGACCCTGAAACGCGCTGCCTTCGGCCAGCTCGGCGAGCACCTCGCTGCCTGCGTTTCCGGCAAGATGCAGCGATGTGCCGTTCGGCCCGACCGCAAACGGCATGGGTACCGCGTAATGCGGCACGAACACGTCCCCGGCGCAGCGGATATGCGCAAGATCGCCGCGCACGGGTCGGCGCAGGGGATCGATTTTGGTGCTTGGCGCGGACAGCGTATACTTGCGCGGGGCCGGCGGCGCGGGATCGACGATAAGCTCAATTTCAGGGGTCAATGCGGTCGGTTCCATGAAGAACAAGGCCGTGCGCTTAGAGGGATCGGGCGCGGGGTTCAAGGCCTCCACCGCTGCGGCCCGCTCAAGCGAACCTCTCTTGCAACAATCCCCATGCCGCCCGCAAACCCAGCGCCTCGCCGCCCTTGGGCCGCCCCGGTTTCGCCGCCGGACGCCAAGCGAATGTATCGAAATGCGCCCAATCGAGCCCATCGCCCACGAAACGATCGAGAAACAGCGCCGCCGTGCTTGCACCGGCAAAGCCGCTCGATGGGCTGTTCTGCAAGTCGGCAACGTCGGATTTAAGGTATTCGCGGTAAGCCTCGTGCAGCGGCAAACGCCAGCAGGGATCGTCGCGCTCGGTTCCCGCGCGCAGCAGCGCCTCTGCGGTTTCATCGCTGCGGGTGAACATCGCGGGCAGATCGGGGCCGAGCGCGACCCGCGCCGCGCCCGTCAGCGTTGCAAAATCGAGCATCAGCACCGGCGGCGTTTCAGATGCGCGGGTAAGCGCGTCGCCCAGCACCAACCGTCCTTCGGCATCGGTATTGGTCACCTCCACGCTCAGCCCCGAGCGCGCGCGCAGGATGTCACCGGGGCGAAACGCGTTGCCCGCAATGGCATTTTCGACCGCGGGAATAAGCAGGTGCAGCCGCACCTTGAGCCCCGCGCCCATAATCAGCCCGGCGAGCGCCAAGGCATGCGCCGCGCCGCCCATGTCCTTTTTCATCAAGGCCATGCCCGAGGACGGTTTGATGTCCAGCCCGCCGGAATCGAAGCACACCCCCTTGCCCACCACGGCAATGCGCGGGTGATCGGGCTCGCCCCATTCGAGTTCGATCAGGCGCGGCGCGTGGCTGCGCGCGGCGGCGCGGCCGACCGCGTGGATCATCGGATACTCGCGCTCCAGCGTCTCGCCCGAGGTCACGTGGACCACGGCGTGGTGCTGCCGGGCAAGCATCCGGGCTTCCGCCTCAAGCTGCGCCGGCCCCATGTCTTCGGCAGGCGTATTGACCAGATCGCGCACCATATTCACCGCCGCCGCCTCGGCCAGCGCAGGAGCAATCGCCGCTTCCGCCTTGCTCAGCAGCACGCGCGGCTCGGCCGTGCTGCCGGCGGTGCGATAGCGATCGAAGCGATATTGCGCGGCGGCCCAGCCAAACAGCGCACGGTCTTCGCCGCCGCTGTTTGCAAGCCGGTAGGTTCCGCCCGGCAGAACTTCGGCAAGGCGCGCGAGACACCAAGTACACAGCTTCGCCGCATCGGCCACGCCGCCGACTGCGAACCAGCCCTCGCCATCGGGCACGATCGCGGTCTCGCCTGCACCGCCTTCGAACTTCTGCGCCGCCAGCACCCCGCGCTGCCCCGCGCTGAGGCCCGCCAGCCAATCGGCCAGCGTCACCTTGTCGAGGATGTGAAGCGGGGTGGCCGCTTGGCCAAGGTCGGGCTGGATCAGCGCTGGTGTGAGGTCTGTCATCGCGGTGTCATGCATGGCGCAGCGACGCGGCGAGTGCGAGCGGAAAATGCGGACCGTGCGATCTCGCCATTTTCACGCGGACGCGCTATATGGCCTGCATGATGGACTATGTAATCGCAGACGATACCGGCATCCTTCCGCGCGACGGGACGATCAAGCTCCATGGCCCCGCCGGTTTTGATGGCATGCGCAAAGCTGGGCGCCTTGCCGCCGAGATTCTCGATGCGCTCGTACCGCTGGTGCGCCCGGGGGTAACCACCGCCGCGATCGACGACGTGGTGCGCCAGATGACCATGGATGGCGGCGCGGTGCCGGCAACGCTGGGCTACCGGGGCTATACCCATTCGTGCTGCATCTCGATCAACCACGTGGTGTGCCACGGCATCCCTTCGGCTGACCGCGCGCTCAAAGATGGCGACATCGTCAATATCGACGTCACCCCGCTGCTCGGCGGCTGGCATGGCGACAGCAGCCGGATGTATCTGGTCGGCGATGTGCCGCTCAAGGCCCGGCGGCTGGTCGATGTGACCTACGAGTGTCTGATGATGGGGATCGAGAAAGCCAGACCGGGCGCGCGGCTTGGCGATATCGGCGCGGCGATCCAGGCGCACGCCGAGCGCCAGCGCTACGGCGTGGTGCGCGAGTTTTGCGGCCACGGGCTGGGGCGCTTGTTCCACGATTCGCCCGAAGTGATCCACGCGGCGGTCGCCGGGACCGGACCGGAGTTGCGGCCCGGCATGTTCTTCACGATCGAGCCGATGATCAATCTGGGCAAGGCGGCTGTGAAGATCCTCGACGATGGCTGGACGGCGGTGACGCGCGACCGTTCGCTCTCGGCGCAGTTCGAGCATTCGATCGGAATTACCGAAACAGGCCACGAGATTTTCACGACCAGCCCGGCCGGGCTGCACTGTCCGCCTTACGCGGGCTGAGAAAGTGCCCCTCCGTCTGGCCCTACAGGCCAGCCACCTCCCCGAGCAAGCTCGGGGAGGAATTAGCCCTTCCAATCCCTCCCCGAGCTTGCTCGGGGAGGTGGCCCGCCGCAGGCGGGTCGGAGGGGTTCTGCCCAAAAATCACGCACCTCCTGCGCAAATACTGGGCACTTCTGATGCCCTGCACCGCAACATGCGCAATGCCGGGCGCGCTGAAGCGCCTCATTTCTTGCCGAAACCGCGCATTTGCGGCTTTCGCAACACGCAATCTTGGCTTAGTGCAGTGCAGTAGTTAATGGCACGCTTCTTGGATGATCGAAGTCCAAGGGAACCACGCCGACTGATCCTAAACGACAGCCGGCCCTCAGGGGTGATCGAGTGAAAAAGGTCGAGGCGATCATCAAGCCCTTCAAGCTGGACGAAGTGAAGGAGGCGCTGCACGAAATCGGCGTTTCCGGGATCACCGTCACCGAAGCCAAGGGCTTTGGCCGGCAGAAGGGCCATACCGAGCTGTATCGCGGGGCCGAATATGTCGTCGACTTCCTGCCCAAGGTGAAGCTTGAAGTGGTCGTCAACGATGCGCTGGTCGACCGGGTGGTCGAAGCCATCGCGGCGGCGGCGCAAACCGGCCGGATCGGCGATGGCAAGATCTTCGTCATCCCGGTGGAAAGCGCGCTGCGCATTCGCACCGGTGAACGCGATAACGATGCGATCTGATCTTCTGACCTGAAACGAATTGAAATTTATCAGCGCTTTGCACCTGCAATGGCGGTTGCCGAGCGCTGCTAAAAGTAACCGCTGATCGCTCCGGGCAGGGCCCGAGCAAAGAGAAGGACCAACAATGGCTACTGCAAAAGAAATCCTCGCCCGCATCGAAGAAGAGGAAATCGAGTGGGTCGATCTGCGTTTCACCGATCCCAAGGGCAAGTGGCAGCACCTGACGATGGTGTCGACCGTGCTGGGCGAAGACGAGCTTGAAGACGGCCTGATGTTCGACGGCTCCTCGATCGAAGGCTGGAAGGCCATCAACGAGAGCGACATGATCCTCAAGCCCGATCTCGACGCGGTCTACATCGACCCGTTCTCGGCCACGCCGATGCTGATCATCTGCTGCGACATCGTCGAGCCATCGACCGGCGAGCTCTACTCGCGCGATCCGCGCTCCACTGCCAAGCGCGCCGAAGCCTTCGTGATCGCCAGCGGCGCGGGCGACACGGTCTATGTCGGCCCCGAAGCCGAATTCTTCCTGTTCGACGATGTGAAATTTTACGACGGCTATGACGGCAACGGCTTCCGCATCGACGATATCGAACTGCCGACCAACACCAACAAGGAATACGACGGCGGCAACCTCGGCCATCGCCCCGGCGTGAAGGGCGGCTATTTCCCCGTTGCCCCGATCGACAGCTGCGTCGACATCCGTGGCGAAATGGTCCGCACCATGATGGACATGGGCCTGCCTTGCGACAAGCATCACCACGAAGTGGCCGCGGCGCAGCACGAGCTGGGCCTCACCTTCGGCACCTTGGTGCAGACCGCCGACCGCATGCAGGTCTACAAGTATGTCGTGCAGCAGGTCGCGCATGCCTATGGCAAGTCGGCCACCTTCATGCCCAAGCCGATCAAGGGCGACAACGGCTCGGGCATGCACACCCACATGTCGATCTGGGAAGGCGGCAAGCCGCTCTTCGCGGGCAACGGCTATGCCGGTCTGTCTGACATGTGCCTCTACTACATCGGCGGCGTGATCAAGCATGCCAAGGCGCTGAACGCCTTCACCAACCCGACCACCAACAGCTACAAGCGGCTGGTGCCGGGCTATGAAGCCCCCGTGCTGCTCGCCTATTCGGCGCGCAACCGGTCGGCCTCCTGCCGCATCCCCTATGGCGCGGGCACCAAGGCCAAGCGCGTCGAATTCCGCTTCCCTGACGCGATGGCCAACCCGTATCTGTGCTATTCAGCGCTGCTGATGGCCGGGCTCGACGGCATCCGCAACAAGATCCATCCCGGCGAGGCGATGGACAAGAACCTCTACGACCTGCCCCCGGCCGAACTGGCCGAAGTGCCCACCGTCTGCGGAAGCTTGCGCGAAGCGCTTAACAGCCTGGAAGCCGATCACGCCTTCCTGCTCGAAGGCGGCGTGTTCACCAAGGACCAGATCGAAGCCTACATCGAACTCAAATGGCCCGAAGTCCTGCGCTGGGAAACCACCCCCTCGGCGGTCGAATTCGACATGTACTACAGCGCCTGATTTTTCAGGAGCGACGTCTCAGGAAAGGCGCTCGGATCTCGGTCCGGGCGCTTTTTTCTTTGCGGCTTGCGGCTTTAAGAGCCTCCGGCGGGCAAGGGCCATCGGCCCTTGCATCCCATTACCTTTTGCCGACTGCCCCCAATCCTCCCTGTTTTTGCGCGGCGCAAAACGGAAGTGGCACTGCGAATTCATTGAAACGCTCTAATCGTGAGCGGATATTGAGATGCCTTTGCCCCAGTATGATGTCTTCACTGGGCCGCCGGGTTCATCACGGTGCAACGAGCGCCGCTCACTATCAAGACCAGCGAGAGCCCGCCTAAAACCATCTTCGCCTGCTGATACGAGATCGGATGCCTCAAGCGGTACGACAGGGATAGAAACCCAGTGTTGCGGATCATCGCCGTTGGCCCAGTCGATAGTCTCGGTCATGATGGAAAGATACTTCTGTCGACACACAGCGCAAGAAAGCAATCGAACGATTAGATGCGTGTCGTCGATGATAAACTCATCGGATTGTAAGTGAATGCGCGCCTCCCATGCCGCATCGGCAGTATCAGGCCAGCATTTATCGCAACCAAAACGATCCATGCTTTCAAACTCCGCTCTTGATGCATCTGGGAAACAGGGCCCTCAAATCTGCCCATCCGCCACAAGCCGCCCCAACAGCGCATTGACGCGCGTCTGCCAGCCCGGTCCGCTGCCGCGCAAGTGTTCGACGGTCTTGGCATCGAGCCGAATCTTCACTTCGACCTTGGGTGCCTCCAGCTTGGGGCGTCCGCGCCGGGAAGGCTTCATTCCGGCGAGGAAGGCTGCATCCAGCGGGGCATTGTCATCGTGGATTGCCGGGTCAAACTTGTCCATCGTAGAACCTCTTTTCATTCTTCTCCGCCGGTCGCAGGCTGATGACGCGAACAGCGTCATCGTCCGTACCTTCGGTGAACACCATCACATGCAGGCGCGCATCGATCATGCCGATGCCGACAAAGCGGACTTCTCCATAATCAAACCGGTCGTCCTCGCGCTCAAGCGCCGTTTCCCATTCAAACCGCTTGGCTTCCTTGAGGGAAATACCGTGCTTGGCCTGATTGATGGCGTCCTTGGCCGGGTCAAACTCGACTCTCATGCGATTAACGTGCACCCGATAAACTACAGATGCAAGCTTAAGCGACGATCAACGCCGATAAACCTCCCGCCGGTTGCCGATCCGCACGACCGTGATCAGCACCACACCATCATCGATGTCGGCAATGATCCGCCAGTTGCCGACGCGGTATTTCCAGAAATCGCCCAGTTCCTTGCCGCGCAGCGCCTCGCCGATGCTGCGCGGATCGTCGAGAACGGCGATGCGGTCGCGCAGGAAGGTCAGGATGCGCGTGGCGATCTGGGGGTCGAGTTTGCGGAGCTGCTTGGCGGCGCTGTCGGCGAACTCAATCCGCCAGGCCATAGTCTGCCAACAATTCGCTCAAGGGCACGCGTGCCTCTGCCCCGGCGCGCACGCGCGCAAGCACTTCGGCGGACAAATGTGCATCCTCCAGATCGTCGATATGCTCGACGATGGCTTCGACCGCGTAAAACGTCTTTGAGCGCCCCGTAAGCGCAGACAGCGCGGCCAAGCGGCTTTCTATCTCAGCGGGCAGGCGAAGCGAGATCGGCATAAGGCGTTCATTATCATTGCGATACATGTATAGCAAGCCCTCACACCACCCATCATTTTCCTACATCCCCCCGATCTGGCATAAACCCGTGCAGGCTTCGCGGCCTTGCTCTTTGTCATCGTTGGTCAGGACCAGAAAATGCGCGCAGTGCAGTGTCACCTGTTCGCCAACGCAGCTTTTTCATTATATATTTCAAAGGCTTACCGGCGAAAGCAAAAGGTGACACAGTGTCACCTCTGTCACCTTTTTTGCAAGGTCGCGCGCGCCGAATCGTGGGTTGCAAGGGGGATACCTCTTGCCCGCCGGAGGCAAACCGCCAACCAGCCAAAAACCAACGCCTCAAACCCGCCTGGCAACCATTTGTTCCACAGCCGCGCGCCAAATCGGGATGGACGGTGATTGCCGCAGGATGAACGGAGGGCGGGCAGACTCCCCTAACCTCCGGAAATCCTTAGAGATGTTGCACATGCTCAGAAACATCGTCGCAGTCTTCGTCGCGTTCCTTTCCATCGCAGCGCTTCCCGCAGAGGCACAAGCCCGTCTCCAGTGCGTTGCTTATGCCCGCCAGATTTCCGCCGTCCAGATCAGCGGCAACGCGCGCGATTGGTGGAGCCATGCTGCGGGCACATATAGCCGGGGACAGCGCCCCGAGGCGGGCGCCGTGCTCGCGTTTCGCGGCACCCGCGCGATGCCCTATGGCCATGTCGCGGTGGTCAGCAAAGTGATCGACGCGCGGCACTTGCTGATCAACCATGCGAATTGGTCGCGGCCGGGCATGGTCGAGCGCGGCGTGATGGCGGTCGATGTTTCGGGTGCAGGCGATTGGAGCCAGGTGCGGGTGTGGTATGCCCGCTCCGGGTCGCTGGGCCAGCGCCCCTCGCCCACCTTTGGCTTTATCTATCCTGAGCAGCAGACCGTAACCGCGCAACTTGCGCGCAATGAGCAGGCGGCAGGCTAAGATTAACCGGCGAGCTTGAGCCGGGGGACATCGTCGGCTCGCCCGAGCAGCGCCCGTGCTTCGCTCGCAGGCATCGGTTTCCAGAACAGATAGCCCTGCACCAGATCGCAGCCAGCCGCCTGCACCAGCAGCCGCTGGATCTCGGTCTCGACCCCTTCCGCGACCACTTTCATCCGCAAATTGCGCCCCAGCGAGACGATCGAGCTGAGGATCGAGCGGGCATCGCTGTCGCCTTCGATATTCTGGACGAACGAGCGATCGATCTTGATCCGGTCGAACTGGAACGAGCGCAGATAGGCGAGCGAGGAATAGCCGGTGCCGAAGTCATCGAGCGCGATGCGGAAACCCATCTGGCCCAGCGCGCGCAGCACGCCGACGACATGCGCGCTGCGATCGAGCATCACGCCCTCGGTGATTTCCAGCACCACGCGGCGCGGATCCATGCCGGTCTCGGCCATCAGGCCCGCCATCGTCGCGACAAAATCGGCGGCCATGATCTGCACCGGCGAAAGGTTTACCGAAATCTCGCAATCGGGCCAATGGCGGCATTCGGTGAAGACATGGCGGAGCATCCAGTTGCCCAGCGGGACCATCAGCCCGCCGCGCTCGGCGATCGGCACGAACAGATCCGGGCGGATTTGGCCGCGATCGCGGTGGTCCCAGCGCAGCAACGCCTCGAAACCGCGCACCGCGCCGCTCTCGATCGCGACAATCGGCTGGTAGGCGACCGAGAGTTCATCCTTGCTGATCGCGCGGCGCAGCTCGGTTTCCATCTCGCCGCGCAGCTTGGCGCTGGCATCCATGTCGTTCGTAAAGCGGCGATAGCGCGAGCGGCCGCGCTGTTTGGCGCGGTACATCGCGATATCGGCGCGGCGCAGCAGTTCGGCCGGATCCTCGCTTTGTTCAGGGCCCCAGCTGATCCCGCAACTGCAGGTGACTTCCAGCGTCGTGCCCGAAATGACAAACGGTTCGCGCATCAATTCCATGATTTCGGCGCCGAGTGCATCAGCGCTTTCCCGCCCGCCGGGCGCGCAGCGCAGCAGCACGAATTCATCGCCGCCGAAACGCGAGATGAAATCCTGCGCGGGCAGGTTTCGGCGCAGCCGCGCGGCGACCTCGCGCACGAGTTCGTCACCAATCTGGTGCCCCAGCGTGTCATTGATCACCTTGAAGCTGTCGAGATCGATATAGGCGACGAACAGATTGCCCTGCAATGTGCCGGCAATGCTCGCGGCGAGCTGCGTGCGCAGCCGCTGCATGTAGTATCCCCGATTGGGCAAGCCCGACATCGCATCGTGCATCGAATTGTGCTGCGCCTGCGCTTCGCTTGCCTGCAGTTCCTGCGTCGTCTGGCGCAGCCTGCGCACGACTTTCATCGCGCCAACGGCAATGCCCAGGAAGAACAGCAGATAGACAACCAGCAAGGGTGCCGTGCGCTTCACGATCGTTGGCCCGGGCGTTTTGGCTTTCCATTCGATCCAGCCGAGCCGATCGCCAAAAACATTGTCGACCGGCACGTGGTTCAGATTTGCCGCAAGCGGCTGCTCGGTCTTGAAAGCCACACCGGGCAGGATCAGATCGCGCCCCATCTGCCCCATCCAGCCGGTGTCGAAGTACCGAAGCGAGGCGACAAAGTTGGGTTTGCGCTTGAGCAGCGAAAAGTCGTGATCAGGAACGATCGAAATCACGGTCAGGAACGCAGGGTGACCGCGGTGAAGCACAGACATTCCGGCCCAGATGCTCAGCGGGCGACCGTCTTTGTCGAAAGGCCAGTCCGTATCGGCAAGCCGGTGCGTGGCAAAACCGGCGTGACCGGTCGCTGCGATGGGCTGTGCCCGTGTGATCAGGCGTTCCACTTGCCAGCGAACTTCCTGATATCCCGCCTCGTCGGAATGCTGACCTTTGACAGCGCTGCGCAGCAGCGTGCCGTCAGGACGCACCAAAAAAATCACGTCCGATTTGAAATTGTTCCAGAAAAACTGGCTCAGGAAGGTGTCTTGCCAGCGGGTATCATTGCCGATGCTGGCGTGGCGCATGGCATCATCCCACGTCGTCTGGACCGCTTGCGCCGTAGCGATCGTCAAAGAGGTTCGATCGATATAGTGCGTGACCAACTGCCGCTCGTCTTCGCGCGCCAGATCATCGGCCACGCGGGTAGATTGGGTGAATACGAAAACGAGTGCGAACGAGAGTGCGACAAGCGCTGCGAGCGTGCCGATAGCCAGCCAACCGGACCGCGGGCCGACAGCCCGTCCATCCCCGCCCCTGCGGAACGCTTTCATAACCAGCCACATACACGACCGAATAACCCTAGCATTGCAAACAAAGCGTTAGCACAGGCTAGGTGATCGGTGCGCAGATCCGCCCAATCCGGCGAGTTTGCTGCGTTAAAGCGAGGACTTAAGCTTGGCCGAAGCGCCGAGACGCGTTCAGGTCCAGCCTGCGCCAATCCCGCGCGGACTGGTGGGCGCAGGAACCCCGGGCCGGCGGCCAAACCACCCCGCCGCCTGTTGGCGCGCCTCAGCCGCCGCAAATGCGCGAGGGTATATCTGCCCGAACAGCCGCTCGAACGTCGCGTTCCAGCCAAACCGTTCGACCACATGCGCACGCGCCCTTGCGCCCATGGCGTCATGGTCATTTCGCCAGACGTGCTCCACTGCCCGCGCCATGGCCGCCACATCGTCGAGCTCAACCAGCACCCCGAGCGGTTCGAGCACCCGCTGGATCATCGCACCTGCGGCGAAGCCCACCACGGGAAGGCCGCAAGCCTGCGCCTCCAGCACCGAAAGGCCGAACGTCTCATCCGCCATGGCCGAGACATAGATGTCACTCGATGCCAGCAGACGCGCCAGTTCCTTGCGATCGGAAACGTAGCCCGGAAATGCCACGGCGAGCCCCTCTGCCAGCGCTTGCTCCTCAAGACTGGCGCGCAGTTTGCCATCGCCGACCAAAAGCAGCGCCGCGTCCAGATCGCGCGGCAGTTCCCGGAACATCGCCAGCAGGCGATCTGCGCGTTTCTCGTTATCGAGTCGCCCGGCGTAGGCCAGCAAGGGTCCGGTTTGGGCGAGACCGAGTTGCTGGCGGAGCTGTGGGTCGCGCCGTTCGGGCCGGAACGTCTCAGCATCGACCCCCAGCGCCAGCACATCGACATGTTCGATCCGATAGCTTGCCAGCAAATCGCGCATGTCTTCGCCCAGCGTATAGATGCGGTCGAACTCGCTGTAGGTGATCTCGGCGTAGCCGGTGACCAGCCGGCGGAGCGCGCGGGCGAGGAAGTGGCCGAAAAGCTCCGAGCCTACGCGGTAAACATGCGTGTTGGGAAAATCGGTATGATACCCGGCCACCAGCGCGGTTTCTGGAAAAGCGCGGCGATAATTGATCGCGGTCCACGGCAAAACCCACGGGCATTGCGATTCGATCAAGTCCGGGTGATAGAGCTCGAGTACTTCGCGCACCGCGCGCGTGCGCAGGATAAACCGGTAGTTGGGGCTGCCGCGAACCGGCTGCGCGCCGATTTCGACCCAAATGTGGCGACCATTCTCAACAATCCGGTCTTCCGGCCCGGGCACGATCTGCAACAGTCGGTCATCGGTGTGCTGCAACACATAATCGCGCTTTTCCCGCAGATAGGTCCCGATGCCGCCCCCGCCCTGCGGCGCATAGCTTTGCGTAAGATCGCAAAAGAGTTTCGCTTCGCTCACCTGGGGAAGATTCCGATCCGTGATGCGCGCTCGCCGGAGGAGACCGCCCCCATGCGTTATTCAGCGCAGGGGTGCGCGGTCAATAGTCCTTGCTCGCCTTGAGGTTGATAGAGTTGCCGCCAATGGTCGAAATCGTGCCCAGCAAGGCCAGCCAGCGGGTGATGCGAAACTCGGCGGAACTGGCATTGTAGCCGCGCCCATCGGTGATCAGCTCGACGAATACGCGCCGCCCGATATACTTGCCCACGGCTACGGCGGTGGCCCGGCCCAGGGCCGGATCAGCACTGACGATGCGCAGCCGGTCGAGCCCGATCGCACCGCGCAGCCGGTTAATCGGATCAAGCCCGCCGCCGCCGCGCAAACTGGCCAGCGCCGCGGCCAGCTGCACCGCTTCCGGCGCGGAAATCTGGGTGATCGAGCTGCCGAACAGCAGACGGCTCAGCAATTCTTCTTCGGGCAAGGCCGGAGTCGAAGAAAATGTGATCGACGGTTTCGAGCCCGTTCCACTGATGGCGATCTTGGCGCTGACGCCGTTGGCATCGCCTTGCGCCAGGATATCGAGCAGCGGGTCGACCGGAATTTCGCCGACAAACCGAATGCGCCCCCGCGTGAGATCAAAGCGCTTGCCAGCAAATTCGTATCCACCACGCACGAGATCGGCGCCGCCGAAAATCTGCGGGGCGCTGACATCGCCGCGCAGACGCAGATCCGCGCCCCACTCGCTGACCAGCCCGAGCCCGCGCACGTCGATCCGGTTCTCGCCGGCAGCGTCGATGAGGTATTTCCAGGGCAGCGCGCGCACGTGGGCAGGCGCGGTATCGGCGCGCGCATTGATTTCGCGCGTCGCAAGCAAGGGTACGTCCAAGGCCGCTGCGGCCCGGCCCAGCGACCAGCGTGCCTTGTTGATGTTGACGCGCCCGGCGATCGTCCCGGTCGCGCCGTCACTGATCAGGCGCAAAGGCCCGGTGACCGTTGCGCCCATATCGACCCGGTTGACCAGTTCCGCATTCGTCGCGGCAATGCGCAGATCCAGCGCCGCCCCTTGGGTGGCGAGGTTCGAGAGATCGATCGTGCCACTGCCGGAGACTTTGCCGCCATTGGGCGTGGTTCCGGAGAAGCTGGCCAGCGACAGACGCGAGTCCCGGAAACTGCCGCCAGCTTCAACGCCGCGAATATCCGTTCCGGTCAGCGAGGACTGCACGCGCAAATTCTTCGACGCGACCGCGCCGGTCAGCACCGGATTGTCGATCGTGCCGACAATGTCGACCGCAAGCCCGAGCGGCCCAGTGAGATCGAGCACGCTGACCGACAGCAAGCGCCACAGCGCATCGGCGGGCCCGCCATAGCGCACTTGCGCGCGCAATTGCCCCGCGCGCAGCCGATCGAGAATGATGTCTCCGGGCGGCAGCTGGGATATCCGCGCCTGAAGCCGCCCCCGCACCACGCCGGCATCCTTGGCCACCGCGCGCACTTGCAACGCCGAGGCATCGAGCCCCCCGACCAGCGCCAGATCGAGCGGCCGCGAGGAGAGCAGCAGCCCCGCGCGGGTGAGTCCTTTGATCTGCAGCGCGGCATGCGCGACAGGAACGCCGGTATGATCATTGCGGTAATCGATCAGTCCTGAAACGAGCCCGCCAAGACCCAGATCGGGGAGCACGATATCCAGCACCGACAGCGGCATCTGCGACACTTGCAGGTTCAGTGCCGTGGGCCCGCCCACCACAATCCCCGAGGCGATGATCACCCCGCGCCCGAAATCGACCTGCGTGGGCTGGAGGCGCCATCCGCCCGGTTCGCGGTCAAGCACCGCGCGGCGCGGCATGGCGATGCTGCGCCCGCCATAATTGCCGGCGACATAGGCGATTACTTTGTCGGGCTGGAACGCTGCAGTGCCTTGCAGTGCGAAATTGGTACCGCGCCGCCCGGTGAGCGAGGCAGTGACACTGCCCGAACCGTTCACCAGCACGGCATCGCCCGCAAAACGGCCGATGAACAGTTTGCCGCTGCTGATGCCTTCGGCCTTGAGCGATCCCTGCATGGTCGAATTGCCCTTGGCGAACAGGCCGTCGAGATCGAGTTTGGCGATACCAATTCTGATCGGGCTGGTGCCGCCAAACTCGGCCTGCCGGGCTGCCATCTGCGCAGTGACGCCCTGGCCGTTATCGCGCGGGGCGAGGGTCACCGTGCCCTGAATTCCCCCGCCGGCTATCGACAGCGTGCCGCTCGCCCCGGCGTTCGCCAGTTCAAGACCGCCGGTTACCTCGGTCTGATAAACCGTGAACTGGCGGATATCGAGCCGGGTCGATCCGCCCGGCACAGATCTCAGTCCGACGATCCCGGTGAAGGGTCCAAGGCGCGAGTCGCCCCGGGTTTGGATGCGATAGCCATCCTGCTCGGGGCTGAGCGCGACATGCATATCGTGCACGCTCGCCGCTGGAAGCGGATCTGCAAAAACCAAATCAGCGTTCGGCCCGGCTTTGGTGATGGCCGCGCTGATCGTGAACGGCCCGACATCGCTTTGTCGCCCCTTGCCCGTCAGCGTGCCGTGGCCATCGCTGCCAAACCGGCTGCTGAGCGCGAGCGAGAGCTTTTGCGAATTGAGCGTGGCTCCATCAATCTGCACGGGTCCGGACTGCGGCAGTCGGACGCTGCCCGCAAAGCGCACATTGCCGCCGCTGAGCGAGGCGAACGTGGCGTTGTCGATCCGCGCCACGGTGCCCGCCAGATTGGCCTTGAGCAGCCATGGCAGCGCCCTGCCTGCCGTGAACAGGATCTTGGCGCGCGCATCGACGAGGCCGGCACCGGGCACTGCGATTGCTTGCGCTGCCACCGGACCTGCCAGCGCGAAGCCGCCGCGCCGCAGATCACCGCGCAAGACGAGCCGGGCGCTGAGCCCGCGCGCGGCCAGAACCAGCGCGTCCGAACTGATCATGCCGGCATCGAGCAGCACGGTTCCTGCCAAGCGTGCCCCATCAAGGCGCGGATCGACCTGAGGATTGCTTGTGCGCATACGCTGAACGCTGAGCGCCAGCGGCAGCGTCAGGCGCTTGCCATCCCAGCGCGCGGTGCCCCGGGTGCTGATGCCATGCGCAGTTACTGTGCCGCTTTTCAGGCCTTGCACCTGCACCACATGCGGGATCGAAAGATCGGCAAAGCGGCCATCGAGCGTCGCATTCAACGAAACACCGGTGAGTTCGGGCGATGCGATCACGAGGCGGGGTTGGGTTAGGGTAGCGGTCAGCTTGATGTTCTCCGCGCGGTACGCGGTGAGGTCGAGAGCGCCTTCGCCCGTCATGCGAAACGCCGCACCCGCCGTCATCAACCGCCCGTTCAGCCGCGCACGATCAATGGACCCTGCGTAATCCAGCGAAATCCGCTCGCCCACCGCGGCACGCGCGGCGCTGGAGGCGAGCGTGCCGGGAAGGATCTGGCCGGTGACTCGGTAAGCACCCGCCTTGTTTTCAATCAGAAAGCCTGCGAGCCGCGCGCCATTCTGCGAGGCCCAGCCCCAGCCATGCCAATCGGAAAATACGCCCGAACCCGCAACCCGCGCGCGCACATCGCGCCGCACACCGGAAAGCGCGGCGAGTAGGCCATCTTTCGGCGCGTCATAGCGCAAATTGAGATCGAACCGGTCTTTCGCAGGGGCGCTATCGAGGTGAAAGGCAAGCTGGTCGCGCCCGCCCAGCTTGGCCTTGAGATCGATCAGGGCGCGGCCGGCATGGATATCTGCGCTGGCGGCAACGTCGATGCGCCGCTTTGCACCCACGATCCCCTCGGCCACGGTCAGCGATTCTATCCGCAGCCGATCAAGGCGGATGTCGAAATCGGGCAGCAGCGGCGCGTTAGGATCGATGATCTTGAGCACGGGCACCCGCAGCAGGGTGGCGCGGCGCAAGGTAAGGGCGCGAATATCGAGCAAGCCGCGCGCCCACGCCAGTGGACGCCAATCCAGCGCTGTCTCGGGCACGGTCAGAAAGCGGCCCTGCGGATCGCTGAACACAACCTCGCGCAGCACGAGCGAGGTGAACAGCGAGCCTTCGATCCGCCCGACCCGAACGCGCAGGCCCGAGGCGGGCTGATAGGCTGCGATCCGATCGGCCATCAGCCGGTGGCCCAGCGGCGAATCGAAGAGCACCAGCGCGCCGCCGAGCAGCGCTGCCAGCGCCGCCAGAAACAGGCCGAGCCGCCTGCTCCAGCGCACCCACGCAGGCGCGCGGCTGGCCAGCGCATCCGCCATCAGAACGCCTGCCCCAGCGCGACATAGACACCGACCCGGCTATCGCCCTTTCCAGGATTAAGCGGGGTACCCAGATCGATGCGGATCGGACCGAAGCTGGTCTGATAACGCACGCCTACGCCTACGCCGACCTTTACGCCGCGCAGCGTCGGGGTCGCGACCGGGCCAACCGTGCCAGCATCGACGAACGGCACAAGACTGACGAGGCCGCCCAGCAGCCCGGTCCTGATCCGCGCTTCCAGCGCCAGTTCGGTCAGCGAACGGCCTCCGCTCGGCGCATTGCTGGCATCGCGCGGGCCCACTGCCTGATAGGCATAACCGCGCACCGAGGCACTGCCTCCGGAATAGAGCCGCCGCGATGGCGCGATGCTGGCAGTTTCCGCGCCGGGAATCGAGCCCAGCCGAATCCGCCCGGCCAGCACCACCGCATCGCTCACCGCCTTGTAGGCGCTGGCATCGAGCTGCGTCCGCACATACGTCGACCGCTTCCCGTCTTGCAAAGAGCTTTCCGGCGATGCCCGAAGCGAGACGCGAAATCCGCGCTTGGGATCGAACAGATCGTCGCTGCCGTCGTAAGCGGCGCGCAGCGGCAGCGCGCCAATGAAATAGGTGGCCCGCGCGGAAGCCGGGCTGGAACTTTGGCGTTCGCTCGTGCCAAGCACTTCGATCCCGAACGAATAGGTCCACGGTTTCTGGAAGATCAGCGTGGTCTGCTTCTCGAGCGTGACCAGCGCGGACAACGTCCGGGAGTTGAACGCGTCGGTCTGGCGGGTCTGGGCATAGAGATCGCCGGTCAGCGCCTGATCGCGGGCGCGGAAATTGCTTTTGCGGATGGTGAAACCGAGCAACTGCTCGCGCGTGCCGACGACAGTGCGTGCCCGCACCAGACCCTCGGGCGGAAAGAAGTTGCGATGTTCCCAGCTTGCTTCGACGCGGAAACCCTCGCCGCTGGATAAACCGACCAGGCCGGCAATCGTCCGCTGCGGTGCTTTGACCAAGGCCACGTCAAAATCGATCAGTCCTGGCTTGCCCGCATCAGGCTTGGCCGCTTCGCGCGGCTGCAACGTGACCGACGACACCAGCCCCGTCGCCAGAACCGCCTTGCGCAGATCATCCACCAGCGAGCGCTGATACGGATCGCCCGGATCGAACCGCGCGATCCGCTGCAAGTGGCGCGATGAGAGATAGTCCGGCAACAGGCTACGCACCGCGCCGAAAGCATAAGTGCCCCCGGTGGTGACCGGTACATCGAGATCGCCACTGCGCGCGGCATGATCGATCACCAGCGCCGGTTCACCCACTTTGGCAAAAGCATAGCCACTCTCGCCCAGCGCCCTGTCCAGCTGCACGCGGCCCTCTGCGATACGGTCGCTGTTAACCGGATCGCCGCGCTTCACCGCAAAGGCGGCGCGCAAGGCAGTGCCGTTTGTCGCTGCGTCGGTATCTCCCAGTGCAATCTTGTCCACAGTATACTGCGGCCCGGGCACCACATCGAAGCGCACGATCACCTTTTTGGGATCAAACGGCGCGCCCCCTCCTCCCCCGGCTCCTGCCCCTGCCAAGCTTTCTGCCTGGACCGCGACACCTTCCGGCCCGACAATGCTTTGCGCAATTTCGGCATCGTAGTAGCCATAAAGCCGCATGATCTGCGTCAGCCGCGCGAGGTCTTCGCGTCCACGCCGACTGAGCTGCGCAAGATTATCCTCTCCGCCGGGCAAAGATCGTAAACTTGAAAGCCCGCCGAAGCGCGCGGCCACCGCATCGCGTTCGGTAAAATCAGCCAGGCTCGGCGGAAAGGCCAACTGGACCTGGCGATTGATCCGTACGATATCGGCATCGGCAATCTGGCCAAATCCGGGATCGCCGTCAGGCGCTGCTGCATCAAGCGCGGCGCTGGCCGTTTTGACCTGATCCTGCGCCACCGCAATGTCCGGATCGGGCGTCAATGGCGTGACCGCCGCAAGTTCGGCGCTGTCTGGCCAGTCCATCGCGATTTCGGGAATCTGCGTGAGCGGATTGGTCAGATCAGGCGACAGCAGCCCGGCAAGGTCTGGCACAGTGACACCTGCCGCTGCGGTATCGCGCGACCAGCTTTCAGGATGGTCGATCACCGTATCCGGGATCAGCTCTTCGAGGGCCGGATCGGTGTCGCGCGATTGCGCAAACGCCGCGTTCAGCGGAGCCAGCATCAACGAAATCAGGGCTAGAACGCGCCCGAACAGATCAAACCGGGCGGTAATGCTGCTGCGATGCGGCAATGCCGTCCTTGCCCATGTCATTGTTCGTGATCCGGGCTTCGCGCCGGGCCCCGGCGGCGCGATCGATGGCGCTGGCCTGATCGTCTGGCGAAAAGCGCTGCCAGCCGCTTGGTCCCAACTTTTCCAGCGGACGATAGCGCACCTTATACTGCATGCGCGCCGAACCCTCGACCCAATAGCCGAGATAGACATAATCCAGGCCAATGCGCGCTGCCTGACGGATGTGATCGAGGATGATGTAGTTGCCAAGCCCGCTGCGCGTTTCGTGTTGGGGATCGTAAAAGCTGTAAATCATCGAGAGGCCGTCGCCCTGCTGATCGGTCAGACAGGCACCGACCAACCGTCCCGGCGTTCCGTCAGGGTTTGGCTCCCGGTACTCGACCACAAGACTCTTGACCGGTGAATGTTCCACCATGTCGGCAAAATCCATCTCGTCCATCGCCACCATCCCGCCGCCGGGATGCCGCACCGCGAGATAGCGCTGCAAAAGCTCGAACTGTTCGGGCGTGGACCAGGGCCGACACGTGCTGACGATCAGATCCTCGTTGCGCTTCAGATTCTTGCGCTGGGTGGCCGAGGGTTCGAATTCGCCGGCCACGACGCGGACCGAAATGCACGCCGAACATTCCACGCAACTCGGCCGATAGGCGACGGTCTGGCTGCGGCGAAAGCCGATCCGGCCAAGAGCGTCGTTCAGTTCGTCGGCATTGGGGCCCTTGAGCTCGGTAAACACCTTGCGCTCGAACCGGCCCGGCAAATAGGGGCACGGCATCGGGCTGGTCACGAAAAAACGGGGAAAGCGGACGGGTGCGGTCACGGCAAGCTGGGGCTCCGTTCGCGCCGGCGGACTTTCCGGCAACGCGAGAACAGACAATGCCTCACCTTTCGCCTTGGTGAAAGACCCTTAACCATCATTGATCGACAAGATTTAGGGAAATCTTGGTGCCGCCGCCGTCCTGTCCCGCAGCGGAGCAAGATCAACGCGGCCGGTTAATCACGCAAGCTCGACCTGGCTCACATCATAGCCCTTGCTCCGCAGCCCGCCGAGCAGCAGATCAATCTGCTCGCGGTCGCGCGCTTCGCATTCGATGTCAGTGATCAGCCCCTTGGCCGGAAGGTGCGTGAAAATGCGCTGATGATAGATCTCGATGATATTGACCTGATGCGCGTTGAACTCGTTCATCACCTTGAACAGCGCCCCCGGGCGATCCTGCAACGTGAGCCGCAGCCGCGCCAAACGGCCCGAGCGCGCCAGATCGCGCAGCAGCACATTGGCCAGCAGCCGGGTGTCAATATTGCCGCCGCACAGCACAATACCGATCTTGCGCCCGGCAAAGCGCTTGCGGTGGGTCATGACCGCCGCCAGGCCCGCCGCGCCCGCACCCTCGACCACGGTTTTCTCGATCTGCAGGATCACGGCCACCGCTGTTTCCAGTGCGGCCTCGTTCACCAGCACAACATCGTCGACGATCCGCGCTAGCACGGCCGAGGTAAACGCACCCGGCTCCTTCACCGCGATGCCTTCGGCCAGCGTATCGCCGCCGCATGGCAGATCGAGCGATTTCAGACGCGCGTACATCGACGGAAACAGCGTAGCCTGCACCCCGACCAGCCCGATCGACGGCTTCATCGCGCGCGCGGCAACGCCCATTCCGGCGAGCAAACCACCGCCGCCGATCGGCACGACCAGCGTCTCAAGCTCGGGCACGTCCTCCAGCATTTCCAGCGCGACGGTGCCCTGCCCCGCCGCCACATGCGGATCATCGAACGGATGCACGAAGGTTAGGCCCAGCTCGGCCTCCAGCTTGCGCGCGTGGGCATAGGCTTCGTCGTAGGTCTCGCCCTCGAGCACCACTTTACCACCGACGCTCTCGGTCTGCATGATCTTCACCGTCGGCGTGGTGCGCGGCATCACGATCGTGACCGGCATCCCCAGCCGCGTGCCGTGATACGACAGACCTTGCGCATGATTGCCCGCCGACGCCGCAATCACGCCCTTGGCCCGCTGCTCATCCGTCAGCAGCAACAGCGCGTTCAGCGCGCCGCGCTCCTTGAAAGCAGCCGTAAACTGAAGGTTTTCGAACTTGAGCCAGATCTCTGCGCCGGTAATCTCGCTCAACGTCTTGCTGTAGAGCGTGGGGGTGCGCACCACTTGACCAACGATGCGCCCGGCGGCGGCGCGCACATCCTCGATCGTCAGCAGGGGGGCGGCGGCAGTTTGCGCAGAGGGAGACGGCGCGGCAGAAGACGAAGCGGTCGAGATATCCATAAGATATGCCCTAATGGAGAGGCACCCGTAAGGAAACCGTCATCGGTCTGGCGACTCACCGCGGGGCAAGCGCAGCAGACGGAGCGCCACCAGCACGACCACAATCGCCAGCGTATCAGCGACCCAGTCACGAATATCGCAATCGCGGTGAAGCGCGGGGATCGATTGCGCAACCTCGACCAACGCGCCAAGGAAAGAGAGCCGCTCGCCCAATCGCGCCTTGGCCATCTTTGGAAAAGCAAAGCTGCCAACCAGCGCCATCGTGCCGAAGGCAAGCATGTGCTGCACCTTGTCGCCGAATTCCTTAAACTCGGGCGGGTGCGGCAGCAGGGCCAGCGTGACAGCCCCGATCACACAAAGCCAGAAGGCAGGTACGGCGATGATCGATAGTTTGGTGCGATGCAGCATTGCCCGCGCAGCTAGACCGACGCGCCCGCACGCACAAGCGCCATTTGCCGACGCATGCTCCGATCAGGGGCTGGCGCAAGGCGGCAAACCGTCTAGAACTTGGGTCATGACCGAACCTCTCAACGTCTCGTTCCTTGGCCTTGGCACGATGGGTGGCGCCATGGCGCGTCATCTGGGCGCAGCCGGCCACAATCTCACTATTTATAACCGCACCCCCGCGCGCGCTGCGGCTTGGCAGGCGGCCAACCCCGGTATCGGCGCGCGAGTCGCCGCTTCCCCGGCCGAAGCCGCCGAAAGCGCCGATGCGGTGATCACGTGCGTCGGCAACGACGATGATCTGGCCGATGTCGTCCTCAGCCCGACCGGCGTGTTTGCGGGCATGCGGCGCGGCGCGGTGTTCATCGATCATACCACCGTCTCTGCCCGCATCGCGCGCCAGATCGCGGTCGAGGGGCGCGACAAGGAGCTGCTCTGCGTCGATGCGCCGGTCACCGGCGGGCAATCGGGCGCGGAGGCGGGCACGCTCTCGATCATGTGCGGCGGCAGCGAGCAGGCGGTGGATACCGCACGCCCGATCCTCGCCGCTTATGCCAAGCGCGTGGTCCATGTCGGCAAGACGGGCGCGGGGCAGACCGCCAAGATGGCCAACCAGATGTGCATCGCTGGCACGCTCGCAGGGCTCTCCGAAGCGATCCGCTTTGCGCAGGCCGCCCGCCTCGATCTCGACAAAGTGTTCGAGGCGATCTCGGGCGGCGCCGCGCAATCGTGGCAGATGGACAACCGCTTTCACACCATGGCCGAGGACCAGTTCGACTTCGGCTTCGCCATCGACTGGATGCGCAAGGACTTGGGCCTCGCGATTGACGAAGCGCGCGGGCTTGGCGCAAGCGTGCCGGTAAGCGCGCTGGTCGATCAATTCTACGCCGACGTTCAGGCGCTCGGCGGCGGGCGCGAAGATACCAGCGCGCTGATCCGCCGCCTGCCGCGCAAAGGAAACCAATGATCCGCTTATCGCTTGCTGCTGCTGCCCTGCTCGTCTCCGCTGCGCTTCCCGCCCACGCCGATACTCTTGTCGACAATGTTCGCGGCCAGACCGTGGGCGAGGATGGGCAGGTCCATGCTTTCACCGCGCTGCTGTTCGATGATGCGGGCGTGATCAAGCAGGTGGTGTTCGAAGGCCAGAAGAAAGTGAAAAAGGGCTTTCAATACCGGGTCGACGGCAAAGGCAGCGTCATGCTGCCCGGCCTGATCGATGCGCATCTTCACGTGATGAGCGTCGGCTTCGGCGCGCTGACGCTCGATCTGCAGGAAACCAATTCGCTGGCCGAGGCGCTCGAGAAGATCGGCGCTTATGCCAAGGCGCATCCAGACCGGCCCTGGCTAATCGGGCGCGGCTGGAATCAGGAGCGCTGGAAGCTAGGGCGCTTTCCCACCGCAGCCGAGCTTGATGCCGTGGTGCCCGGCCGCCCGGTGCTTATGGAGCGGGTCGATGGCCATGCCAACTGGGCCAACAGCGCCGCGCTC
>Ga0164294_10000698_pt1 | contig 31908 bp, 34 predicted proteins | sample GEODES005metaG_FD_111479 | JGI IMG/M metagenome (GOLD analysis project Ga0164294, IMG submission 111479) | Oligotrophic lake water microbial communities from Sparkling Lake, Wisconsin, USA - GEODES005 metaG | ecosystem: Environmental > Aquatic > Freshwater > Lake | place: USA: Sparkling Lake...
CGTCGGGGGTTCGAGTCCCTCCGGGACCACCACCAGCGTTTTGTTACCCTTCGTGATACCCTGATGATGCCAATCCCTCATAAGTCGTTGAGATATATGGCTTGGGCGACGGTTTCCTAAACCGCAGGTCGGGGGTTCGAGTCCCTCCGGGGCCACCAATAGCCGACGCGATCAACCGTAGCGCCGCTGCGACACGCTCCTTCCAGCCCCGGAACAATATGCCTGCGAAAAGTTTGGCTGCTTCAGCGCCAAGTTTTCCTGCTTGGCGCTCCCGCAACAATCCTATCAGTAAAGTAGGAATTGGAGCAGATATAACGATGAAATGGGGTCTCAATCGACGAATGGCATTCGCCGCGATCTTCGGGATCGCGGGGGCGCCGCTGGCCGCGAGTGCGGCGGCGGTCGAATTGCTCAACGTATCCTACGATCCGACGCGCGAACTCTACCGCGACATCAACGCGGGTTTCGCGGCGCAGTGGAAGGCGACGACCGGCCAGGATGTCGTGATCAAGCAAAGCCATGGTGGTTCGGGCGCGCAGGCGCGGGCGGTGATCGACGGCCAGCCCGCCGACGTCGTCACGCTGGCGCTGGCCTATGATATCGATTCGATCTCGCGCGATGCGAAGGCGCTGCCGGCGACCTGGCAGAAGCGCCTGCCGCAGAATTCGACGCCTTATTATTCGACGATCGTCTTTCTCGTTCGCAAGGGCAATCCGAAGGGCATCCACGATTGGGGCGATCTGATCCGCCCCGGCGTCCAGGTGATCACGCCCAATCCCAAGACCGGGGGCGGTGCGCGCTGGAACTACCTCGCCGCCTGGGGCTACGCCCAGAAGAAGACCGGCTCGGTCGCCGGCGCGCGCGATTACATGATCAAGCTGTTCAAGAACGTGCCGGTGCTCGATTCCGGCGCGCGCGGATCGACGACGACCTTCGTCCAGCGCGGGCAGGGCGACGTGCTAATCGCGTGGGAGAATGAAGCGTGGCTCGCCCAGCGCGAGTTCGGGCGCGACAAGTTCGAGATCGTGGTGCCGTCGGTGTCGATCCTCGCCGAACCGCCGGTCAGCGTCGTCGACCGTACCGTCGATCGCAAGGGCACGCGCAAGGTGGCTGAGGCCTATCTGCGTTACCTCTACACGCGGCCCGCGCAGGAGATCATCGCAAAGGACCATTACCGACCGCGCGATCCCGCCGTGGCCGCCCAATATAAGGGCAGCTTCCCGCAGATCCCGCTCTTCACGATCGACCGTAATTTCGGCGGCTGGGCACGCGTCCATGCGGTCCATTTCGCCAGCGGCGCGATGTTCGACCAGATTTTCGAAGCCGCCAAAGGCTAACAATCCGGGCGGCAGCGCCGCCCAGCTATAGGGGACCAATATGAACCGCCAACTGATGTTGGGCGCAGCCTCGGTGCTTGCGCTCGCGACGTCCTATGCCCAGCCGGCTTTCGCCGCCGATCCAGCCGCAGCCGCACCGGCGGCCGAGCAGGCGAGCCCCAGCGACGGCGAAGTGATCGTCACCGCCCGCCGTCGTTCGGAATCGGCGCAGAAAGTGCCGCTCGCGATCTCCGTGCTGAGTGGCGCGGCGCTGACCGATACGGGATCGTTCAACGTCAACCGGATGCAGCAGCTCCAGCCGACGCTGCAATTCTATTCGAGCAATCCGCGCAACTCGGCGATCAACATCCGCGGTCTCGGCGCGCCGTTCGGCCTGACCAACGATGGCATCGAGCAGGGCGTCGGCTTCTATCTCGACGGCGTCTATATCGGCCGCATCGGCGCCGCGACCTTCGACTTCGTCGATGTCGATCGGGTCGAGGTATTGCGCGGTCCGCAGGGCACGCTCTACGGCAAGAACACCACGGCCGGTGCGGTCAACGTCACGACCCGCGCGCCCAGCTTCACGCCCGAGGCACGCCTGGAGGCGAGCTACGGCAACTACAATTTCGTGCAGGTGAAGGCCTCGGCCTCGACCGGCCTCGTCGATGACAAGCTGGCGGCACGGCTATCGACCTCGTTCACCCGTCGCGACGGCACGATCTACGACACCAGGTCCGACACGGATCTCCACCGGCTCCAGAATTTCGGCTTCCGCGGGCAGTTGCTGTTCAAGGCGACCGACAGCCTGAGCTTCAACCTCGCGGGCGATTACAACGTCCAGAATCCGCTGTGCTGCGTGCAGATCTATGCCCGTGTCGGCGCCACGCAGCGCCCGGTCGCGCGCCAATATGCCGCCCTCGCCGCAGCGTTGGGCTATGCGCCGCCGAGCACCAACCCGTTCGATCGCGTGACCGATCTCGATGCCAGCATCAATTCCCGCCAGGAAGTCGGCGGCACCTCGCTGACGGCTAATTGGGATGTTGGCCCGGCGACGATCACCTCGGTCAGCGCGTGGCGCTATTGGGATTGGAAGCCGCAGAACGACCGCGATTTCGTGGGCCTACCGATCACCACCGTCTCGCAGAATCCGTCGCACCAGACGCAGATCAGCCAGGAGGTGCGGATCGCGTCGAACGGCAAGAACAAGCTGGATTACACGGCTGGTGCCTTCTTCTTCCACCAGAAGATCAACACCAACGGATCGCAGGTTCAGGGATCGGCGGCGAGCCGCTGGCTGCTGTCGGGTGCGGACGCGTCCAACCCGAACGTGCTCAACGGACTGACGTCGACCAACACGATCAACTTCAGCAACACCAGCTTCGCGGTGTTCGGCAAGCTGAATTGGGAGGCGCTGCCGAACCTGCACATCCAGCCCGGCGCCCGCATCAATTATGACAAGAAATCAGGCTATTACGATGCCGTCGTCAGCATCGCCAACAGCCAGTACAATTTCACGGCCAATGCGGACAATGTCGCGGCCCTGCTCGCGGCGACGCCGGCGGGCAGTGCCGCGCGTACGACGCTGACCAACCAGCTCAACACGCTGGCACCGCAGCGCTACAGCCCCGAGTTCAGCGCCTGGAATTTCTCGGGCGACTTGACCGTCTCCTACGATTTCAGCCGCGACGTGCATGGGTACGCCACTTACGCGCGCAGCTTCAAATCGGGGGGCATCAACCTCTCCGGCCTGCCGCTCAACTCCACGAACACCGGCGTCGACCTGACCACGCAGACGGTGAAGCCCGAGAAGGAGAATCACTTCGAAGTGGGCCTGAAGACCCAGTTCGCCGATCGCAAGATCACGTTGAACCTCGCCGCCTTCTGGACCGACATCAAGGATTACCAGGCGACGGTGAACAACAATGCCGTCAACGTGATCCGCGGCTATCTCGCCAACGCCGCGAAGGTGCGGGTCCGCGGCTTCGAGTGGGATTCGTCGTTCCGCCCGAGCCCGCGCCTGAGCTTCTACGGCAACGGCGCCTACACCGACGCGAAATATATCGACTTCAAGAACGCGCCGTGCCCGCCGGAACTCAGCGGCGGCACCGCCCAGGCGCTCGATGCGAATGGCAATCCCACCGGCGCCACCTCGCCTGCGGGCACCGCCGGCGGCATCAGCCCGGCGCGGTGCGATATCTCCGGCCAGTGGCTGCCGGGCGTGTCGAAATGGTCCTTCTCCTACGGGGGCGAGGTCAACGTGCCGAGCGCCGTGCTCGGCCATGCGGGCCAGTTCTACCTGGGCTATGACGGCAGCTACCGGACGAAATTCTCGTCCAACCCGTCGCGTTCGGCCTACACCGACATCGCCGGCTATGCGCTGTCGAACGTCCGCGCCGGCTTCCGCACCGACAATGGCTGGAACATCTACGGATGGGCACGCAACGTGTTCAACAAGCATTATTTCGAACTGCTGTCGGTCCAGTCGGGCAGCACCGGCCTCATCGTCGGCCAGCCCGCCGATCCGCGCACCTACGGCGTGACGGTCGCCGCGCGCTTCTGAACCTCAGCGCCGCTCCGCGAAGAAGGCGCGGAGCTGCAGAGCCGCCTCGTCGCCACCGATCCCGGGATAGACCTCGGGCCGGTGGTGGCAGGTCGGCTGCGTGAAGAGGCGAGGGCCGTTTGCGACGGCGCCGCCCTTGGGATCGTCCGCGGCGTAATAGAGCCGTGACAGCCGCGCGAGGGCGATGGCGCCTGCGCACATCGCGCAGGGCTCCAGCGTCACCCACAGGTCGCACGAATCGAGGCGCGATGTGCCGAGCGATTCGGCCGCACGGCGAATGGCGACGATTTCGGCATGCGCGGTCGGATCGCTGTCGGTGCGCATCGCATTGGCCGATGTCGCGATGATTGCGCCACCCTGCGTCACGCAGGCGCCGACCGGCACTTCCCCCATGGCAGCTGCTTCGGCCGCGAGATCGAGCGCGACGCGCATCGGGTGGGGCAGGGGGAAGGCCATCGCCTCCCCATAGCCAGCCTCACTCGATCAGGCGACCCAGTGCCGCCGGCTGGAGCACCGCCACGAGCGCGAAGAGCACGCCGGGAACCCAGCCGATCAGCGTCAGCACCACGCTCACCCAGAAGGCAGGGCAGAGGCCCCGCGCCAGGAACACGCCCAGCGGCGGCAGCAGCACTGCGCAGATGACCGCCGCGACGCTGATCCGCTGGTCCGTCGTCAGCCCGTCGCTCATTGCGGCTTGCTCACGCGGACAACCGGCACCGCGACATTCTTCTCCACCGTGCCGACATCCACCTTCGGCACGTCGACCGACTGATTCTTGGTGCCGACGTCGATCGTGCCGACATTGGCGCTGACCGTCGGCAGCGATCCGCCCTGGACCGCGACGCGCGGCAGGCTGCCGCTGTTGCCGTGCAGGTTCACGAAGCCCGTGGCGACCGCGACGATGGCGATGACGACGATGATCGCCAGGACAGTCACGATGAAACGCATCTCACTTCTCCCAAAGGTCGCTCGGCCAGATAACGTATCGGGTCCGGTACGGTTGCATTCGTGGGGGAAGGCGCTACCGACAGCTTGACGAAATGGCCGTGCGCCTTTAGGGGCACGCGCTTTCCGGAACACCGAACTTCGAGGGTTTTAGCGCATGGCGCGTATTTGCGAGCTGACCGGCAAGGGCCGGCAGGTGGGTCACAATGTTTCCCACGCGAACAACAAGACGAAGCGGACCTTTCTGCCCAACCTGCAGAATGTCACGCTGATCTCCGACTCGCTCGGCAAGGGTGTGCGCCTGAAGGTGTCGACCCATGGCCTGCGTTCGGTCGAGCATGTCGGCGGCCTCGACAACTGGCTGCTGAAGACCTCGAACGAGAAGCTCTCGCTGCGCGCGCGCCGCCTGAAGCGCGAAGTCGAGAAGAGCAAGCTCGCCGCTTAAGGCGTCCGCTTAGCTGAATGGCGGCAAACAGCCACATTCAGCCAGCGCTCAACTCCAAGCCTCTAGAAAGGGCTGGTGACGGGATTACCGTTGCCGGCCCTTTCGGCCGTGTGCGTGGAGTGTGCGATGCGTGGCATGAGGTCGATAGCGATGGCGATAGGCCTTCTCGCTTCGACGATTCCTGCCGTCGCCGACGCCCAATATTATCGCGACCGCGGCTATCGCGGGCCTCCGCCCGCGGTCGTCTACGAGCGCAGCGGCTATCCCGATCGCGGCTACGCATCGCCACCCCCTCCTTATGGCTACCGTGGCCCCCCGTCGGGTTACGGCTATCGCGGCCCTCCGCCGCAGCGCTATCGCCGCTGCAACCGTGGCGGCGGCGGATCGATCATCGGTGCGATTGCCGGCGGATTGCTCGGTAACGCGGCGGCGGGGCGGGGTGATCGCGGCGTGGGCACGATCCTCGGTGCGGGCGCGGGGGCGTTGGCCGGGCGGGAGATCGGCCGGGATTGCTGATCTAAGCCAACAGCCCCGGCCCGAGCAGGGTCAATATCTTCACGTCGATGAAATAGCCCGCGTCGCGCTTTTCCGCGATGAAGGCGGGCATGTCCGCCAGCTTCACGCGGTGGACCTTGATGCCTTCGTTGCCGACGCCCCCGCCTTCGCCGGTCTTGGTGAGGCCATGCGCGCGGACGAAGGTGAACGTCTCGGAGACCATGCCGGGGGAGGAGGCGAAGCGGCCGATGGTCTCGATCCGGTCGGGACGGTAGCCGGTTTCCTCTTCCAGTTCGCGGGCGGCAGCGACGTGGATGTCCTCGCCTTCCTCCTCGTCACCGACGAGGCCGGCGGGAAGCTCGATCGCGGGCGCGCCGAGCGGCACGCGGAACTGCTCGACCAGCAGCACATGACCATCGTCGATCGCGAGGATCACCGCGGCCTGGATGCTCCGCGCGCGGCCGACATATTCCCACGTGCCCTGCTTGCGGACGGTGATGTACTTGCCCTGCCAGACGATGTCGGCGGGCGACAGTTCGTCGCTCATGGACGCGACCCTACAGCGTGATCAGGCGATCGGGTAGCTCGTTGGGATCAGTGCCGGTGCGCGGGAAATGCTCGGCCAGAACATCGCCGATCTTGCCGATGGCGGCGGCGATGCCGTCACCCGGACGATCGTCGCGGACCGCTTCGATCAGCGCCGCCATCGCTTCGCCCCAGACGGTGGCATCGACCTTGGCGTGGATCGCCTTGTCGGCGACGATCTCGGCCTGATGCTCGGCGAGGCTGAGGTAGAGCAGGACGCCGGTGGTGGAGGCGGTGCGCTGCTCCGTGCCCGCCTTGAACAGCATGATCGCCCGGCGGCGGACGCGGCGTGCCTTGGTGGCGGGCGGGGTCAGCGCCATGCGAATCGGCGCGAGGCCCAGCAGGTAGCGCGCGACGAGGAAGGCGAAGGCCGTCTTCACCAGCAGCAGGGTCAGCATCAGGTGCAGCCCCGGCTCCTCGCCCCAGCCGCCGAACAGCAGCGAGGTGCCCCAGAGCAACAGGCCGGGGAAAGCGGCCGAGATGGCGAGGGGGAGCAGTGCGAGCAGCAGCGCCCAGTGCAGCACGACATCGTGATAGGCGTCCGACGCGGCCGAGACGATCGCCTGGACCTCGCCATCGGTACGCGCCTCGGCCGCGCGGATCGCATCGGCGACCTTGGCGGCATCGGCGGAGGTGAGCTTCAGCGCCGCCATCACCAGCTCCCCGAGGCGCCACCGCCTCCGAAATCGCCGCCGCCGCCGCCGGTGAAGCCACCGCCGCCCCAGCTGCCGTCGGAGCCGCCGCTGCTCCTGCCACCGCCGCCCCACGAGCTTCCGCCGCCACCGCCGCGGCCGGAGCGCGAGAGGTCGTCGACGATCTCGCTCGCTGCCCATAGCCAGATCGGCCAGTTGCTGCCGGAGCCGCTATGATCGTAGCGCCGCGATGCCCACGGGCCGGATGCCCGGCGGGCGAAGTGCGAAATGGCGATCACCGCGACGATCACCACCCAGAAGATCAGGCCGAAGGGGATGCCCCCGCCCGAACCGCCGCGGCTCCGCTTATGCGCCTTGTCGAAGGCGACGGCGGCCTTGTCCGCTTCGGCTTTGGCCTGATCGTCGGGCAGCGACAGCTGCTGCATGATCGCCTGCGCCCCCGCTTCGACGCCCGCAGGCATGTCGCCGGCCTTGAAGGCAGGGATCACCTTTTGCTGGACGATGATGCTCGAAAGCGCATCGGTCATCACCGGCTCGAGGCGCTTGCCGACCTCGATGCTGACCTTGCGGTCCTTGGGCGCGACGATCAGGATCGCGCCATTGTCGGCACCCTTGAGGCCGACGCCCCAGGTGCGTCCGAGGCGATAGCCGTAATCGCGGATATCATAGCCGCCGAGATCGGGAATCGTCGCGACGACCAATTGCCGTCCGCTGCGCTGCTGGAAATCCTCCAGCGTCTTCTCGAGCGCGGCCTTGCGATCGGCGGGCAATACGCCCGCCGCATCGGTGACGAGGCCGGTGAAGGCCGGGAAGCTCTGCGCGAAAGCCGGGGCGGCGAGGAGCAGCAGAAAAGCGGCGAGAAAGGCGCGCACCCAGCCCCTTGCGTCACCCCAGCGAAAGCTGGGGTCTTTCCCGGTGATGCGGTGCCCTTGCCGCGAGAGATCCCAGCTTTCGCTGGGATGACGGGAGGAGGCGTGGCGATGGGCGTGAGCGGCGCTCACCGAGCCTACCTCAGAAGCTCACCTTCGGCGCATTCTCCGCGCCCGCCACGGTCGCGGTGAACGGCACCATCGGCTTGGCGCCGTAGAAGATCTTCGCGCCGATCGCGGCCGGGAAGGTCCGGATCAGCGTGTTATAATTCTGGACCGACGTGTTGTAGTCGGTGCGCGCGATCGTGATGCGGTTCTCGGTGCCCTCGATCTGGCTCTGCAGCGTCAGGAAATTCTCGTTGGTCTTGAGGTTCGGATAGGCCTCCTGCAGCGGCCGCAGCGAATTGAGCGCGGTCGAGACGCGGTTCTGCGCCTGCTCGTAGGCGGCGACCTTCGCGGGGTCCTTCAGATCGTCGGGCGAGAGGTGGATCGCGGTCGCGGCGGCGCGGGCCTGCGTCACTTCGACCAGCGTGCCCTTCTCCTGCGCGCCGGCACCCTTCACCGTCGCGACCAGATTGGGGATCAGGTCGGCGCGGCGCTGATATTGATTCTGCACGTTGGCCCAGCTCGCCTTGGCGGCTTCCTCGGCAGTGGGGATCGAGTTCAGGCCGCAGCCGCCGAGCGCCAGAGCGGCGACGGGAGCAAGATAAGCGGCGCGAAGACGGTACGACATGAAGTTGCCCTTTGGCAGTTGAACCGGCGCCGTCTTACTCGACTAAAACACAGGTCGCAATGAGACTTGATTGCGAGCCCGGTCCGGCCGACACAACGGCAATAAGGGAGGTGTTGTCATGTTCAGGGAATTCAAGACCTTCATCAGCCGCGGCAATGTGCTCGATCTGGCCGTGGCGGTGATCATCGGTGCGGCGTTCGGCAAGATCGTCACGAGTCTCACCGACGACGTGATCATGCCGATCATCGGCAAGGCCACGGGAAACCTCGATTTTTCGAGCCACTTCATCCTGCTCGGCTCGGTGCCGGCGGACTTCAAGGGCTCGCTCGCCAGCTACACCGATCTGAAGAAGGCCGGTGTCTCGATGATCGGATATGGCGAGTTCGTGACCCAGGTGGTCAACTTCCTGATCATCGCCTTCGTGATCTTCATGATGGTGCGCAGCATCAACAAGATCACCGCCGCTGCCGAAAAGGAAAAGGCGGAGGCGCCGGTCACGGCACCCGCGGACAGCGCAGAAGTGATCCTGCTCCGCGAGATCCGGGACGAACTGAAGAAGAAGTAGGGCACTACCGCCTGGCCTTCCGGACTCGATCCGGAAGGCCAGGCGGAGAGGGTGTCAGGCGAAGGCGACCGTCGTGCGGCGGCGGCGCATCGCGAAGCCGATCGCGCCGAAGCCGGTCAGCATCATCGCCCAGCTTGCGGGCTCGGGCACGGACGAGGCGGGCACGCTTGCGTTCAGATAATTGACCAGCACCTGCTGGTTGGCGCCGCCGCTCGATGCGAAGCTGTCGGCCCAATCCATGCCGTCGATAATCACCGATCCCGATCCGGAGCGGCCGGCGAGGACCTCTGCGGTGCCGCTGCCGATTGTGGCCCAGGTCGTGACGCCCGATCCGAGGCTGGAAAAATTGCGGAAGAACTCGCTCGATCCACCGGCCGAGTAAGAGCTGCCGACGCCATTGCCCGCGCCCGCTGCAAGTGCGGCTGCGGTGAAGCTGACGGTGGTGCCGGTCGCGACGAGGCCGCCGCCGGTGTCGGTCGCGTTCAGCAGGTGCGCGGTGTTGAGCGCCCAGTCCGAACCGCTCCACTCGGTGATGAGCTTGCCGCCCGCAGCGACGAAGCTGGCGAGCGCGGCATCGCCGGTCGTGCGCAGCAGGATCACGGCGTCGACGCCGGTGTAGTTGGCGCCGCTGGAACTGCTCAAATTCTGCTTGATGGTGAAGCCCTGGCCCGACAGGAAGCTCGCGATATCGGTGCTGCTGTTGGTGCCGATGATCGTGACGGTCGTCGCCGCGGCCGGTGCGGCCGCACCCAGCACGAGTGCCGTTGCCGCCATCAGAATATTACGCGTCTTCATGATCTTGCCCCTCCTTGCGCGGATACGGCGCCCCAAACGCCAATTCCGCTGCAGAGGCGGTTCGTTTCCCATAAGCAACGGAAAATCAGAAGTAACCAATTGTTAACTGGGGGTGGAGGCCGGTCGATCTTCACAAGCGGAGCAGGCGTCCCTATATCCCCTCTCGCCGGCTTCGGCCGGCTATGGTGATAAATGACATGTTGTGTTTGGCGCAGCGGACCCGGGGGCGGTACCCGGCGGCTCCACCACCAAGGCTTCTTTCAGGGGCGTTGATGACGGGGCCGAACTAGGATCGACGTGTGAACAGGCACCTTGTTTTTGCCCGGGCTGAGTATCCCCGTAAAAAGAGCTCAAAACCACAAGTGCCAACGATAACGAGGCGCTCGCGATTGCTGCGTAATCACGGCCTAACGGCTTAGATTACAAGGCTTGAACGCGGTACGGGCTGCACCGGGCAACAGAAGCAGATTCCGGCGGCCGCCGGGGGGGCCGAGCAACAGAACCCCCCGGAACTTCAAAAACTCGGGAGCACCGAGCAACAGAAGCTCCCCACTTCATTCCCTGAAGGCGGTCTAAGCGGCCTCCCGTTGGCGCGGCTTGAGAGTGGCGACGACTTTCTCGTCGAAGCGGACGGCTGCGATGAAGGAGCCGATGATCAGTAGCGCGATCGCACCGGCAGCTCCCGCATAGGTGCGATTGTCATGGAGAGTCGTGTGCCCGGCCCAGCGCGACACGGCGATCGCCCAGACCCCGGCGGTCACCCCCAGCGACATCGAAAGCTGCTGCAACAGCACGTAGAAGCCTGCGGCCGGACCGGTCCGCTCGGGCGGGATTTCCACATAAGCGGCGGCGCTGACGATGGTGAGCGCGACCGAGGACAGAAAGCCCATCAGCAGAACCGCGCCATAGACAACCATGTCCGGCGTGCCCGGCCCGAGCGCCAGGAAGGCGAGGACGATCGCCAGATAGCCGGCCATGCCCCATAGCGCGACGGTCAGCGGTGCCGCGCGGATCAGCAGCGGGGTCGATGCGAAGCGACTGAGAAGCGCGCCTGCCGCCGAGAGCATCATGATCGACCCGGCCTTCGCCGGCGTCATCGCCATGCCGAGCTGGAACCAGAGCGGGAGCACGAACCCCAGCGCCCCGATCGCCATCCGCTGCAGCGTGCCCGAGATCGCCGAATGGCGGAAGGAAGCGATGGCGAGCAGGCTGAGATCGATCGCCGGCTGTGCCACGCGGGCGGCGTGGCGCACGTAGAGCAGGAACAGGCCCAATCCGAGGAGGAGCATCCCGATCGCGTGCAGCACGCCGCCGGGGCGCGACAGGCCCTCCAGCCCGAAGGTCAGCAGCACGATCGCGGGGCCGAGGATCGCGAGCCCCTTGAGGTCGAAGCGGCCCGGCGTCGTCTCGACATGCGGCACGACGATCAGCGTCAGCGCGATGCCGATCAGCCCGATTGGCACGTTGACGAGGAATATCCAGTGCCAGCTGGCGATGCTGACGATCAGCCCGCCGAATCCCGGTCCCAGCAGCGGCCCTACGATGCCGGGGATCAGCAGCCAGTTGAGCGCGCTGACGAGCTGGTCGCGATCGGCCGAGCGCACGACGAGCAGGCGGCTGATCGGCATCATCACCGCCCCGCCCAGGCCCTGCACCGCGCGCGATACCGTCAGGGCGACGAGCGAGTGCGACAGCGCGCAGAGGATTGAGCCGATCATGAACATCGCGAGCGCCGCCACGAACGCGCGCCGCGGCCCGATGCGATCGCCGAGCGCGCTTCCTGCCGGGATCAGCGCCGCCATCGACAGTTGATAGGAAAGGATCGCGACGTTGAGGTCGGTCGCCGGCACATGCATGTCGCGCGCGATCGAGGGGAGGGCGGTGGTGAGCGCGGTGGCGTCGAGGAACTGCATGAAGATCGCGCTGGAAGCGGTCAGCGCGATCAGGCGATAGTTCGACAAGGGCTTCCCCGCAGCGGCTCGCGCCGGGCGATGGACCGGCAGGGCGGGGAGCGCAACCCTCGCCGGGGTGGCTCAGGCTGCCGCCAGCAGCCGCCTGGCCTGGGCGCGGGCTTCTTCCGTCACCTCGGCGCCCGAGAGCATCCGCGCGATCTCCTCGCGCCGTTCGTCGGCATCGAGGCGGTGGACGCCGGTGCGCGCGACGAGCCCGTCCGAGCGCTTCTGGATGAAGAGGTGCGAATCCGCGCGCGCCGCGACCTGCGGGCTGTGCGTGACGACCAGCAGCTGCGTGGTTTCGGCAAGCCGCACCAGCCGCTCGCCGATCGCGCTCGCCACCGCGCCGCCGACGCCGCGATCGACCTCGTCGAAGATCATCGTGCCGGCGCCGCCTTGCTCGGCGAGCGCGACCTTGAGCGCGAGGATGAAGCGCGACAGCTCGCCGCCGCTCGCGATCTTGACCAGCGGGGCGAAGGGCGCGCCGGGGTTGGTCGAGATTTCGAACTCGACGCGATCCTGCCCGTTCGGCGACCATTGGGCTTCGGGCAGCGTCTCGACGACGGTGCGGAAGCGTGCGCTGTCCAGCTTCAGCGGCACGAGTTCCCCCGCCACCGCGGTATCGAGGCGGGCTGCGGCCGCACGCCGGGAGGCGCTCAGCGTCTCGCTCGCCGCGACATAAGCGGCGCGCGCCTCGGCCGCCGCCTTCGACAGGGCCGCGATGCCCTCCGCCCCCGATTCGATCCGCTTCAGCCGCTCGGAAAGGTCCGTCGCGAGGGCAGGGAGCGCTTCCGGCTCGACGCGATGCTTGCGGGCCAGCGCCCGCAGATCGAACAGCCGCGTCTCCATCGCCTCCAGCCGCGCCGGATCGAAGGAGAAGGCCTCCTCGGCGCGGGCGAGCTTGTCCTCCGCCTCGCTCGCCTCGATCAGCGCGCGGTCGAGCGCGGCGAGTGCCTCGGCCAGCAGTTCATGCTCGCCCGACAGCCGATCTAGCCGCCGCGCCGCCTGGCGCAGGCCTGCCAGCGCGCCGTCCGATCCGCCGAGGTGGGCGGTGACCGTCGCCAGTTCGTCCGAATGGCGCGCGCCCTTCTGCATCGTCGAGCGCGCCTCGGCGAGCGTCTCCTCCTCGCCGGGTTCGGGCGCGAAGGCGGTCAGCTCGGCGACCGAATGCTCAAGCCACTCGCGATCCTTGTCGGCGGCGTCCGCCTCGGCCTCGGCCTGCGCCAGGGCCTCCTCCGCCCGGCGCCAGCCGGCATGGGCCGAGGCGACGGCGGCGACATCGGCGCGGGCGAACGTGTCGAGCAAGGCCCGGTGGCCACGCGGGTTGAGCAGGCCGCGATCGTCGTGTTGGCCGTGGATCTCGACGAGCGTCGTCCCCAGCGCGCGCAGTAGCCCGGCCGAGGCGGGCTGATCGTTGACGAAGGCGCGGCTGCCGCCATCGGCCTTGACCGTGCGGCGGATCAACAGGGGCTCGCCCGGCTCCTCGGCGATCTCATTCTCGGCGAGCAGGGCGTGGGCCGGGTGATTGGCCGCCAGATCGAAACTCGCCGAAACGCTCGCCTGGGGCATGCCCGATCGCACCAGCCCGGCATCGGCGCGCACGCCGAGGACAAGGCCGAGCGCATCGAGGAGGATGGATTTGCCGGCGCCGGTCTCCCCGGTCAGCGCGGCGAGGCCGGGACCGAATTCGAGATCGAGCGCTTCGATCAGAACGACGTCCCGGATCGCGAGGCTCGTGAGCATATGCGCCTTCTAGGGCAGCAAAGAGCGGAACGGAAGCAGAGACGGAGCGTAAACTAACAACCGTCATCCCAGCGAAGGCTGGGATCTTCCAAGGCCTGTCGTTCATCTACGGAGATCCCAGCTTTCGCGGGGATGACGACGAAGAAAGAAGGCTTCACCCCCGCTTGGTCGGCCCCGCTTCCTTCTTCTGGATCAGGTCGAAGGCGCGCTTGTAGTAGGGGCTGCCGGGGTAGTTGGCGCCCAGCACGGCGGCCGAGCGGCGGGCTTCGTCGAGGACGCCCATTTCGAGATAGCTCTCGGTCAGGCGCAGCAGCGCCTCGGGCACGTGGGTCGAGGTCTGGAAGCTGTCGATGACCTTGCGGAAGCGCGTGGTGCTCGCGAGCCAGTCACCGCGGCGCTGGTAGAAGCGGCCGATCTCCATCTCCTTGCCGGCAAGGTGATCGTTGATCAGGTCGACCTTCAGGCGGGCATCGGCGGAGTAGACGCTGTCGGGATAGCGACGCATCAGTTCGCCCATCGCATCGAGCGCCTGCTGCGTGACCTTCTGGTCGCGATCGACGTCGGGGATCTGCTCGTAATAATCGACCGCGATCAGATATTGCGCGTAGGCCGCGTCCTTGTTGCCCGGATGGATCGACAGGAAGCGCTGCGCCGACTGGATCGAATCGGCATATTCGTGCGCGGCATAGTAGCTGAACGCGCTCATCAGCTCGGCGCGGCGCGCCCAGACCGAATAGGGATGCTGTCGCTCGACTTCGTCGAACAGCACCGCGGCGGTGCGATAGTCGTACTGGTCGAGCCGCTCCTTGGCGGCATTGTACAGCGTGTCCACGTCGCGCGCGACATAGCGGTTGCTGTCCTTGCCGGACTTGCCGCGATTGTGGGCGCAACCGGCGAGCGCGACGCCACCGAGAAGGACGAGAGTGAGCGCGCGAACCGCGGCGGCGCGAGGAAGCAGACGATGCATGGCGCCAGTCCTTAGCGAAGGCTTTGGGCTCCGGGAAGGGCGATGCGGTGAGGGGATATGCACCCTGCAAGGCCGGACTTGCCGACGGATCGATTTATGGGAAATCATGCGCGCGGGAATGCGGGGGGACGCGATGGTTCGAAGAATCGTAACCGGGCTGGTCGCGGCGACGGCGTGGCTGGTTTCTGCTCCTGCTCTCGCGAGCGATTGCGACACCGGTCTGATCGCCCTGCTTCCCGTCACCATGAACGGTTTGCGGCCGTTGGTGCCGGTGAAGATCAACGGCAAGTCGGTCGACATGCTGCTCGATACCGGCGCCTTCACGACGCTCATCTGGCGGCCGGCGATGGCGCGGCTCGGGCTGATCGACCAGCCGCCGCCGCGCGGATTCGAGAATCAGATGGAGCTGGAGGGTGCGGCGGGCCATGCGCGCACGCGCATCGCGATGGCGCAGACCTTCGGCATCGATCAGGCGATCGTCCCCCGCGTGCAGCTTATCGTCGGAGAGGTGACGACGATGGGGGATTAAGCAGGCGTGCTGGGGCGCGCGGTGCTGGGGATCGGCGACATCTATTTCAATCTTGGCGGCGGGCAGGTGCAGCTCATCAAGGCCAAGGGGTGCGGCAAGGATTGGATGCCATTCTGGATGGCCCAGATGCCGGGCGTGACGAGCCTGAAGCTGGCCGAAACGTCCGAGCGCGGCGAGATGATCGGCAGCGTCTTCATCAACGGGATCGAGCTGCGCGCCCTGTTCGATACCGGCGCGACGCATAGCACGCTCACGATGGCCGCCGCGGCGAAGCTGGGATTTCATCCCGGTGACCCCGGGGTCGTGAGCGGCGGCGAGGCGCATGGCATCGGAGACCGCAAGATCCATTCATGGATCGCGAAGGTCGATAGCTTCAAGATCGGCGACGAAGAGATCCGCCATACCCGCATGCGTTTCGGCGAGATCGATTCGCTCGGCACCGACATGATCGTCGGCGCGGACTTCTTTCGCTCGCACCAGATTTATGCGGCGCTCGGCAGCCACAGACTGATCTTCGCCTATCGCAGTGGCCCGGTGTTCGACCTGACGCCGCTGACTGCGCTCCCGGAGCCGAAGGGCAACTAGGTCGTCCAGCAGACTGACGGCGGAGCCCTCGTCGCAGAAGTCGGGGCGATTCTTCGTCGGGGCTTTAACGGGCGAGGCCGCTGGCCTTAGCCCATCTTCTCCGCTTTGTCGGACACCGCCGACGTCACCTTCTTGCCGCTCGCCGCGGGCGTCAGGCCCAGGGTGATGAGCAGCGAGCTCGAGACGTAGATCGAGCTGTAGGTGCCGACGATCACGCCCAGCATCATGGCGGCGGTGAAGCCGCGCAGCACCGGTCCGCCGAAGATCAGCAGCGCGCCGAGCGCGAGCAGGATGGTCAGCGAGGTCATCACCGTGCGAGGCAAGGTCTCGTTGACCGAAAGGTCGATCAGCGCGCGCATGTCCATCTGGCGGTATTTGCGCATATTCTCGCGGATGCGGTCGTCGATCACGATCTTGTCGTTGATCGAATAACCGATGATCGTGAGCACGGCGGCGACGATGTTGAGGTCGAACTCCAGCCGCGTGATCGCGAAGAAGCCCAGCGTCATCAGCACGTCGTGCGCGATCGAGATGAAGGTCGACACGCCGAACTGCCATTCGTAGCGCAGCCACGAGAAGATCGCGATCATCAGCACGGCGGTGAACACCGCGAGGATGCCGTTGCGCACCAGCTCGCCCGAGACCTTGCCGCCGACGCTTTCGGCGCCGTTGAAGATCACGCCGGGATAATGAGCCTTGAGATCGTTCTGGACGGCGGTGACGACGCGGTTGGTCGCGCCTTCGTCGGTCGCCTTGGGGATCGGCAGGCGGATCGAGACGGTGTCTGGCGATCCGAAGGTCTGCAGCGCGGCCTCGCCGACGCCGAGGCGATCGACTTCGGCGCGGACCTGGTCGAGGCTCGGCGGCGTCTTGAACTTGGCCTCGACCATCACGCCGCCGACGAAATCGACGCCGAGGTTGAGGTGCAGCACCGCCACCGCCGCGATGGCGAGGGCGGTCAGCAGCGTGGTCAGCCCGAACGCCCAGTAGCGCAGGCGCACGAAGCCGATGTTGGTGTTGTCGGGAATGAGCTTGAGGAGGCGCATCTTCTATCTCCTCAGATGTGGATGTCGGTGGGCCGCGCCTTGCGGACCCAGAGGGCGACCATCATCCGCGTGAACAGCACGGCGGTGAAGACGCTGGTGGCGATGCCGATCAGCAGCACGACCGCGAAGCCCTTCACCGGGCCCGAGCCCAGGATGAGCATGATCAGGCCGGAGATGGTGTGGACGGTGTTCGCCTCGAAGATCGTGCGGCTGGCTTCCTTGTAGCCGAGTTCGATCGACTGGATGACGCCGCGCCCGCGCCGCCGCTCTTCGCGGATACGCTCGTTGATCAGCACGTTGGCATCGACCGCGGTTCCGATCGTCAGCACGAAGCCGGCGATACCGGGCAGGGTCAGCGTGGCGTTGAGCAGCGCCATCACCGCGAGGATGACGAAGATGTTCAGCACCACCGCCATGTTCGCATAGACGCCGAAGCGGCCGTAGGTGACGAACATGAAGACGATCACCGCGACCGAGGCGATCACCGAGGCGACGACGCCGGCGTGGATCGAATCGGCGCCGAGCTGCGGCCCGACGGTGCGCTCCTCGATCACCTTCAGCGTCACCGGCAACTTGCCCGAGCGCAGCGCGATGGCGAGCTGGTTGGCGCTGTCGGGCGTGAAATTGCCGCTGATCTGCGCGCTGCCGCCGAGGATCGCCTCGTTGATGTTCGGTGCCGACAGCACGCTGCCGTCGAGGATCATGGCGAAGGGCTTGCCGGTATTCTCCTGCGTGACCCGCGCGAATTTCTTGCCGCCCTGGCCGTTGAACTTGATGTTCACGACCGAGCGATTGTCCTGATCGTGGCCGAGGCTGGCATCGATCAGATCGTCGCCCGAGATGATGACGCGGCGATTGACCGCGATGATCTTCTGGCCGAGCGGATTGTCCGGATAGGGTACGGCCTGATCGCCAGGAGGCGCCTTGCCCTGCGCCAGCAGCGCGGGATCGGCGGTCTGGTCGACCATCTTGAATTCGAGCTTGGCGGTCTTGCCGATCAGCGCCTTCAGGCCGGTCGGGTCCTGCAGACCCGGGACCTGGACGAGGATGCGCGTGCTGCCCTCGCGGACGATCGTCGGCTCCTTCGTGCCCATCTCGTCGATGCGCTTGCGCACGACTTCGGTGGCGACGTCCATGGCGCTGCTGACGGAGCCGTCGATGCCCGCCTGGGTCGGCGTCATGACGACGCGGGTGCCGTCGACCACGGCGACGTTCCAGTCGCGCTGGCCGGTGACGCCCACGGGCTGGGTCTGGCTACGCGCGATCTCGACCGCCGCGTCGAGCTGCGACACGTCGCGCACGAAGAAGGCGAGGCGGCCGCCTGCGCTGGAGATGTCGCCGATGCCGATCGCGGGATCGTGGCGGCGCATCTCGGTGCGGATCGTGTCCTCCATCTTCTGGAGGTTCTGCTTGGCGAGATCGGTGGTGTCCGCCTCGAGCAGCAGGTGGCTGCCGCCCGAGAGATCGAGGCCGAGGTTGATGTGCGGTGCGCGCGCCAGCCCGAGGGCGGTGGCGGTCTTTTCGGGCATCAGGCTCGGGATCGCGAGCGCGACACCGACGAAGAGCACGAGGAGGATCGACCAGACCTTCCAGCGCGGGAAATCGAGCATCGGGAAGCTGGCCTTTAGTCGTTCGCGGGCTTGCCGCCGCCGATCGGGCGGACTTCGTGCAGCATCGATTTCACGACGCGGTGCTTGTGCCCCGCTGCGAATTCGACCTCGACCTCATGGTCGGAAACCTTGGTCACCTTGCCGATGTGGCCGCCCGACGTCACCACCTCGTCACCCTTCTTCACCGCTTCGATCGAGAGGCGCTGCTCCTTGATCTTCTTCTGCTGCGGACGGATGAGGAGGAGGTAGAAGATGCCGAAGATCAGGATCAGCGGCGCCATCTGCACGAAGAGGGCGGCATATCCGCCACCCTGCGCTGCGGCACCGGCGGTCTGGGCATAAGCGGGCGAGGCGAACATTCTGGTTTAGCGTCCCGGAGATGAGCGTGGCCGCAAGCGGAATGCGCGGCCTCTGCAATGGCTGGCGCGCTTATTCGATTAGCCGAACAGGCGCAATGTTTGGTTGAGGGACGCTACTTACGCTCGTCACCCCGGGCTTGACCCGGGGTCCCGCTTTTTCTGCTGATCGAGATAAGGTGGCGGGACCCCGGATCAAGTCCGGGGTGACGAAAGCGCGGTTGTGCGCTTGCCAATCCCCGCGACCCTCTCTAGGGGGCACGGCCTTGGTCGGGGCGTGGCGCAGCCTGGTAGCGCACTTGACTGGGGGTCAAGGGGTCGCAGGTTCGAATCCTGTCGCCCCGACCAGCGAAAACACCGATTTCGGTCCTCTCCGAGCCCCCAGCCGGAGACTCCGGCAACCATGCCGGGCCGGAGCGAGAGCCTGATGAACGCGCCTACCCCCAAGCCCTGGATCGAAGCGATCGCGCCTTACGTGCCGGGTCGCTCGACCACGGACGACGGCCGCCGGGTCCGCAAGATCAGCGCGAACGAGAATCCGCTCGGCACCAGCACTAAGGCGCAGGCCGCCTATGCGGCCGAGGCGACGACGCTGAACCGCTATCCCGATGCCTCGGCGACCGACCTGCGCGATGCCATCGCCGCCAAGTTCGGCCTCGATCCGGCGCGGATCATCTACGGCAACGGATCGGACGAGTTGCTCCACCTCGCCGCCGGCGCCTTTGCCGGGCCGGGGGACGAGATCCTCTACGTCCGCTACGGCTTCACGGTGTACCCGATCGCCGCGCGGCGCGTCGGCGCAGAGCCGATCGAGGCCGACGACAAGGATTATGCGACCGACGTCGATGCGCTGCTCGCCTGCGTCAACGAGAAGACCCGCGTCGTCTACGTCGCCAACCCGAACAACCCGACCGGCACGCACACCACGAAGGCCGAGATCGCGCGGCTCCATGCCGGGCTGCCCGCGGACTGCCTGCTCGTGCTCGACCAGGCCTATACCGAATATATGGACGAGGCCGACGACGACGGTGCCCTCGATCTCGCAAAGACGGCGCCCAACGTGCTGTTGACGCGGACTTTTTCGAAGATCCACGGCCTCGCTGCCGAGCGGATCGGCTGGGCCTATGCCTCCGCCCCGATCATCGGCGCGATGCACAAGATCCGCCTGCCGTTCAGCGTCTCGACCGGCGGCCAGAAGGCGGCGATCGCCAGCCTTGGTGACGACGATTTCGTGAAGGCCAGCCACGATCACAACCTGAAATGGCGGACGTGGTTCGAGGCGCAGATCGCAGCCCTCGGCAATGCGGGGCTTCGCGCCGTGCCGAGCAAGGCCAATTTCGTCCTCGTGATCTTCGAAGGCAAATTGACCGCCGAGACCGCCTATCACGGGCTGATGGAGCGCGGCCTGATCACGCGCTGGCTGCCCAACCAGGGCCTCGGCCATGGCCTGCGCATCACCATCGGCAGCGAGGAAGAGGTGCGCGACGTCGCCACGGCGCTGCGCGAGATGGCGGCGTCAGCCTGATGCTGCCGTTCGCGCGCGTCTCGATCGTCGGGCTCGGCCTGATCGGATCGTCGATCGCGCGCGCGGTTCGGGAATATATGCCCACGGTGGCGCTGACCGGCTTCGATGCCGATCCGGCGGTGCGCGAACGGGCGCGCGCCATCGACCTGTGCGACGACATAACCGACAGCGCGGGCACGGCGGTGATCGATGCCGATTTCGTGATGCTGTGCGTGCCGGTCGGCGCGGTGGGCGCGGCGGCGGCGGCGATCGCCGACGATCTGCCGGCCGAGGCCGTCGTCACCGATGTCGGCAGCTCGAAACAGTCGCCCGCCACCGCGATGCGCGCGGCGCTGCCCAAGGCGATCATCGTCCCCGGCCACCCGGTCGCGGGCACCGAGAACAGCGGCCCGGACGCGGGCTTCGCCACCCTGTTCAGGGATCGCTGGTGCATCCTGACGCCCGAGGGCGACACCGATCCTGCCTCCGTGATGCGGGTCAGCGCTTTCTGGGAACGGCTCGGCGCGCAGGTCGAGATCATGGACGCGCGCCACCACGATCTGGTGCTTGCAGTTACCTCACATGTTCCCCATCTGATTGCCTATTCGATCGTCGGCACCGCGTCCGATCTCGAGGAAGTGACCCAGGGGGAGGTGATCAAATTCTCGGCCGGCGGCTTTCGCGACTTCACCCGCATCGCGGCATCCGATCCGACGATGTGGCGCGACGTGTTTTTGAACAATCGCGAAGCGGTGCTGGAGATCCTCCAGCGCCTGCAGGAGGATGTCGCCGTCCTCCAGCGCGCGATCCGCTGGGGCGAGGGCGACAAGCTCTTCGACCTGTTCACACGGACCCGCGCGATCCGGCGCGGGATCATCGAGCAGGGGCAGGACGTGGCCGGTCCGGATTTCGGGCGACCGCATGAGTGAGTCCAGCTCTCACCGTTGGTCCCGAGTAGCCTTCGAGTTCATCGAGAAGGCGTATCGAGGGAGCCTGTCTCGATACGGGGTCTCGACGAGCTCGACCCCTACTCGACACAAACGGAGGGGTGGGCAGCCTGTCGGCTCGCGTAATAAAATTCCAACCGCGCGCAACTCTTGCCTATCATTTGGCGCGACTTTCGCGACTTTCTGGGGGATTGAATGACTGAGCCGCTGAAGATCGCCCTCGCCGGGCTCGGCACCGTCGGGGCCGGCGTGGTCAAGCTGCTCGACGCCAATGCCGCGCTGATCGAGCGGCGCGCGGGGCGGCCGATCCAGGTGGTCGCGGTCTCGGCACGCGATCGGCTGCGCGATCGTGGCGTCGATCTCTCGCGCTTCGAATGGGCCGACGATACCGCCAGCCTGGCCTCGCGCGAAAATATCGATGTCGTCGTCGAACTGATCGGCGGATCGGATGGCCCGGCGCTGACGCTGGCGCGCACCGCGCTGTCGCAGGGCAAGGCGTTCGTCACCGCGAACAAGGCGATGATCGCGCATCACGGCCTCGAACTCGCGAAACTCGCCGAGGCGGCGGGCGCACCGCTGAAGTATGAAGCCGCCGTCGCGGGCGGCATCCCGGTGATCAAGGGGCTGCGCGAGGGCGCTGCGGCCAACCAGATCGGCCATGTCTACGGCGTGCTCAACGGCACCTGCAATTACATCCTGACGACGATGGAAAGCCAGGGGCGCGACTTCGCCGAGGTGCTCGGCGAGGCGCAGGCGCTGGGCTATGCCGAGGCCGATCCGTCGTTCGACATCGACGGCGTCGACGCCGCGCACAAGCTCTCGATCCTCGCCAGCCTCGCCTTCGGCACGGCGATCGATTTCGGATCGGTCGCGATCACCGGCATCCGCCACGTCATCGCCGCCGACATCGCCGAGGCCGCCGCGCTCGGCTACCGCATCCGCCTCGTCGGCATCGGCGAGGCATCGGCGAAGGGGCTGTTCCAGCGCGTTCACCCCTGCCTCGTGCCGATCGATCATCCGTTGGCGCACGTCACCGGATCGCTGAATGCCGTGGTCGCCGAGGGCGATTTCGTCGGGCGCCTGCTGTTCCAGGGCCGCGGTGCGGGCGAGGGGCCGACGGCGAGTGCCGTCGTCGCCGACCTGATCGACATCGCGCGCGGCGAGAACGGTCCGGCCTTCGCCATGCCGGTCGAAAGCCTGTCGACGCTGGGTGCCGCGCCTGCGGGCGAGCGGCGCGGGCGCGCCTATCTGCGCTTCGCCGTCGCCGATCGGCCGGGCGTCCTGGCCGAGATCACCGCCGCGATGCGCGATGCCGGTGTCTCGATCGAAAGCCTGATCCAGCGCGGCGTCGCGACCGACGGCAGCGTGCTGCTGGTGATGGTCACGCACGAAGGGCCGGAGCGCTCGGTCGTCCACGCGCTCGAAAAGCTCGAGGGATCGGCCAGCCTGCTCGGTGCGCCGATGCTGATGCATATATTGGAAAGCTAAGGGGCGGTCGTGGGATGTGCTCCCAACGATAGTCAGGCGGGAAGCGCCGCCCAGCTTTTTGGACCTACGATGCCGTCCGGCACGAGCTGGTGGTTGCGCTGGAATTCCCGTACGGCTGCCTCGGTGTTCGACCCGAAAAGGCCATCGGCTTCCAACCCTAGCTTCGTCTGAAGCGTACGGACGTCTGCACCGTCCATTCCGCGATGTAGCGTCCGGCGTTGCAGATCGTCGACGGCCGGCACGAGCTTCGGCGCCGGCGCGTCAGATCCTAGGAAGACCGTCACCGCCTGACGGAAAGAGGGCATGTCGATGCCCTTGGGGTCGATTTTGCGGCCGGCTGGCAACGCATATTCGCGGTGGCCGCAACACATGACCGCGCTGGCACCGATATGCTTCAGGATCGCCGCGACGCCACGCTGATAGGCTTCGAGCTGAACGTCGGGCCAGACCTCCCCGACGCCATCGTTTTCCGCTTCGATGCCGATGAAGCTGGTGTTCCCCGAGGATACTCCTTGCCAAATGCCCGCGCCTGCGTGGTTGGCGCGGCCAGCGGCGATTATGTAAAAGGTGCCGTCGCGGCCAAGGCCGAGTTGGGCGAGCGGCCCGGAGAGACCCGGCCGACCTTTCCGGATGAGATCCAGGCTCGGCATGTTGCCGCTTCGCGGTCCCGCCGTGTGGTGACACATCACGCCCTTGATCGGCCCGAAGTTACCCGCCGTGCCGCGGGCTTCCCATCCATCGACTTCCGCGACCCGAAGACCCGCGCTCTTCAGCACGTCCGGCAGCCATGAAAGAAGCCCGCTCATCGGCCGTCTCCCGTCTGATCGGTGGGTGTCGCCACGCCTCCGCTCGCCGCCGGCAAATTCGCGTCGGAGGTCAGTTCAGCGTCCGCTGCCGGCGCGTGACAGAGGCAGGCGTCCGTATCGTCGGGATCTCCATCTTCCGGCGCGGCGCCGTCGCCGCCCGGAGCGCCCAAATCCGCGGGATCGGGATTCGGCTGTGATTGAGGCGCCGCACGCGCTGCGCCGCCATCGCTTTTGGTTCCGCCTTCTGCACCCGGTGCTGCTGGCTTGGGCGGCGAGCTTTCCGCCAGAGAGGCTTTGGCAAGCAGATCAGGCACCAACCTTTCGAGAAAACCGGCGACGAACCCGATCAGGAGCAGTTTCATCGTTTCGGGCTCGGGCGTGCAGTCTTTCGCGCACGTGACTGCCCCACCGAAACTGGAGTTGTTGATCGAAAGCGATGCCAGGCCTGAAAACATCAGCGCAGCCAGCACGGCGCCGCCGACGGCGCCGACAAGAACGCGCAGGATAGCGTCCGCGATGTTGTCGCGCATCTGGAGATCTGTGAGGATGCTTCGCGAGCGGATCTGCTGTGCGATCGAGAAAAGCGCGCCGACCGTGCCTGCGCCAGCGGCCGTGAGCAGCAACCCCGCCAGCGCCGGGACGGGATAGATGGCTGCACGATACCAATCGGAGGTTACGAACCCCATCACGCACAATGCAGCCAGCGCGGTTAGCGATCCACAGGCGAGGTAGAGAACCTTCGCCCACGACTTGCGCTCTTCGATTAGATCGTCCTTGATCTCTGCAAGCAGGCTGGCGGCGGCCGGAATGTCGGTTTCGAGCCCGATCAGCAGAGCGTCGGCGACACGGCGGTCGTAACGGCAGGCCCGCTCGCGCAGTTTTGGCTTGGGGCTGATCCTCCAGCCATCGATCAGGCTGTTGATCTGTCCGCGCAGAGGTGCGAGCGGCGCCATGGCGGTGCGCTGAGCCTTTTCCTGTCCGATGTCGTCTGCGAATTCGATCAGGACGCGATCGTCGGTGCGATAGACCGCATATAGCGGCGGATTGCGATAATAGACTGTATCGATGGGTTGCCCGTTTTCGTCCGGCTGATTCACCCGCACGTCTTCGACAAGAATCTTCGGCACGCCCATGCTCCCCCGAGTCATCACGAAATACGCAAAAACGTGACGGAGGTAAAACGATCTTCGCTCCGAAATGACAGCAAATCCGCAGTTTGCGGCGCGTTCGCCGAGGATTCTCGACATTGTCATCGCTGGCGCTTATCGGCGCGGGCTTGGGTTGGGCTTGGGGAGTAAGAAGAAGATGGCAATTAAGGCCTCGAAGGCGCTCGATCGGGTGCTGGTGCTGGAAATGGTCCGCGTGACCGAGGCTGCGGCGATCGCCTGCTCCTCGCTGGTCGGCCGTGGTGACGAGAAGGCCGCCGATGCCGCCGCCGTCGAAGCGATGCGCTCCGCTTTCAACGAACTGGATTTCGACGGCACCGTCGTGATCGGCGAGGGCGAGCGCGACGAAGCGCCGATGCTCTACATCGGTGAGAAGGTCGGCAAGGCCGGCCCCGGCGCCCCCAAGATCGACATCGCGCTCGATCCGCTCGAAGGCACGACGCTCACCGCCAAGGCGAGCCCCAATGCGCTGGCCGTCTTGGCGATCGCCGAAGAGGGCGGCCTCCTGAACGCGCCCGACGTTTACATGGACAAATTGGCGATCGGGCCGGGCTATGAGGAAGGGCTCGTCAGCCTGACCAAGACCCCGACCGAGAATGTCCAGGCTCTGGCCAAGGCCAAGGGCGTGCAGCCGAGCGAGATCATCGCCTGCGTGCTCGACCGGCCCCGCCACGAGAAGATCATCTCCGAACTCCGCTCGATCGGCTGCGGCGTGATGCTGATCCCGGACGGCGACGTCGCGGGCGTGATCGCGGTGACCAACCCCGACACGACGATCGACATCTACATGGGCCAGGGCGGCGCACCCGAGGGCGTGCTGGCGGCGGCGGCACTCGCCTGCGTCGGTGGCCAGTTCGAAGGCCGCCTCGTTTTCCGCAACGACGACGAGCGTGCGCGGGCCAAGAAGTGGGGCGTCGAGGATCTCGACCGGATCTACAAGCTCAAGGATCTGGTGAAGGGCGATGCGATCTTCGCCGCGACCGGCGTGACCGACGGTTCGCTGCTGGCGGGCGTCAAGAACCGCAAGGGCAGCATCACCACCGAAAGCGTCGTGATGCGCGCCAGCTCGGGCACGGTCCGCTGGGTGAAGGGCGAGCATCGGAAGTAAGGCGCGGCTTTTATTCTTCCCCGGCGAAGGCCGGGGCCCGTTTCAGGCGTCGTTATGGGCCCCGGCCTTCGCCGGGGAAGAAGTCGGTTAGGAAATCCGCCCCGCCAGCACCGCCACCAGCGCCTCGCACCCGGCCTGATCCTCGGCGGTGAACCGCGCGGGGCTCGGGCTGTCGAGGTCCAGCACCCCGATCAGCCGGCCTTCGTGGACGATCGGCACGACCAGCTCGCTCGCCGATGCCGCATCGCAGGCGATGTGCCCCGGAAAGGCGTGGACGTCCTCGACCCGCTGGGTATCCAGTGTCGCCGCCGCAGCCCCGCAGACGCCGGAGCCGAACGGGATACGGATGCACGCCGCCTTGCCCTGGAACGGCCCCAGCACCAGCTCGCCGCCGACGTTGCGGTAGAAGCCCGCCCAGTTGAGATCGGGCAGATATTCCCAGAGCAGGGCGGCGGCATTGGCCATGTTGGCGATCGCGTCGGGCTCGTCGGCGGTCAGCCCGTCAAGCGCCTGGACCAGATCGCGGTAGAGTTCGGCCTTGTCGGCCGCGCTGACGTCGAACGTGTACATCTCTACTCCACCGATGGGCGTTTGCGGCCGGCCTTGACCGTTCCGCGCTGCGCCTTGGTCTCGACGCGCCGGGCCTTCGCCGCCTTGCTCGGCTTGGTCTTGATCCGCCGCTCGGGCCGCACATGGGCGTCGGCGACGAGTTGCGCCAGCCTTTCGCGTGCTTCCTCGCGGTTCGCCTCGCGGGTGCGGTGGGTGCGCGCGGTGACGAGGATCGATCCGCCCTCGACCCAGCGGCTGCCGGCGAGGCCCTTCAGCCGGGCGAAGACATCGGGGGCCAGGCGCAGGGCATAGACGTCCAGCCGCAGCTGGCATGCGGTCGCGACCTTGTTGACGTTCTGGCCGCCCGGCCCGGTCGAGGCGAGGAACTTCTCTTCCAGCGCGTCTTCGGGAAGAGGTTTAGGCGGCAGCATCCAGCTGCGTTAGCTCGAACCCGATCTTCTGGAAACGCTCGGGGTAGGGCGCCTCCGCCTCGATCGGCGCCTTGCTGCCGCGCGGCACGTTCAGGCGCCAGGCATGGAGCATCATGCCCTCCAGATCGGGCTTGCCGTACATCGGATCGCCGACGATCGGCATGTCGAGCCCTTCGGCCATGTGGACGCGCAGCTGGTGGGTGCGGCCGGTCTCGGGCATCAGCAGCATCAGCGATCGGCCGCCGTGCGAGGACAGCTTGCGCCAGCGGGTGAAGGAGGGCTTGCCGTCGGGATCGCTCTCGATCCGCCAGCCGGAGGCCCGGCCGGAGACCTTCAGCAGCGGGAGATCGACGAAGCCTTCTTCCTTGTCCGGCACGCCTTCGATGATCGCGAGATAGTCCTTCTTCACCTCGCGCTTCTCGAACGCCGCGCTGAACCGCCTGAGCGCCCGGGGGGTACGCGCGAGCAGGAGGCAGCCGGAGGTATCGCGATCGAGTCGGTGCACGAACGCGGGCACGCGGAAGAAGCCGAGCCGCATATCGGGCAGCATCGATTCGACGGACGTATCGCCCTTGCGCGGTGCCTCACCCGCCAGACCGGCGGGCTTATCGATGACCAGCGCTTCGGCGTCCTCGAAGAGAATGGGTAGCGACATTCGGGAATTCATAGCGCGTCTGTACGTAAAAGACCTAAAACAATGGTTATCGATCTGACGCGGAAAAAGGTTTCCAGCTTTTTAATAATCGTTAACCTTTTCCGTTCAGATAGGTTGACGTGGCACCGGGGGGTAGCCGCTTCAAATGGGGATTTGACCATGCGAGTGCTGTTGATCGAGGACGACGCGACCGTGGCGCGCAGCATCGAGCTGATGCTGAATGCCGAGGGTTTCAACGTCTACACCACCGACCTGGGCGAGGAAGGCCTCGATCTGGGCAAGCTCTATGATTACGACCTGATCGCTCTCGACCTGAACCTGCCGGACATGAACGGCTATGACGTTCTGAAGAAGCTGCGCAACAGCCGCGTGTCGACGCCGGTGCTGATCCTGTCGGGCACCAGCGAGACCGAGGCGAAGGTCCGTGCGCTCGGCTTCGGCGCAGACGATTATGTCACCAAGCCGTTCCACCGCGACGAACTCGTCGCCCGCATCCACGCGATCGTGCGCCGTTCGAAGGGCCATTCGCAGTCGGTGATCAAGGTCGGCAAGATGGCCGTGAACCTCGATGCCAAGACGGTCGACGTCGACGGCAATCGCGTCCATCTGACCGGCAAGGAATATGCGATGCTCGAGCTGCTCGCGCTGCGCAAAGGCACGACGCTCACCAAGGAAATGTTCCTCAACCACCTCTATGGCGGGATGGACGAGCCCGAGCTGAAGATCATCGACGTTTTCATCTGCAAGCTGCGCAAGAAGCTGAGCCTGGCGTGCGGCGGCGAGAATTATATCGAGACGGTGTGGGGCCGTGGCTATGTGCTGCGCGACCAGGCCGAGGAGCAGCTGGCGGCCTGAAAGGCTACCGAGCTTTAAAAGCCCGTTCGTGCTGAGCCTGTCGAAGCACTGCTTTTCTTCCTCGCTGCGGTGAAGAGAAGGGCCGCCCTTCGACAAGCTCAGGGCGGACGGTTTTTGTTATTTCGGGTGCGCGCCCGACAGGCAGACCACACCCACGATCAGCAGCGCGCACCCCACCAGCCGCCACGGCCCGACGCGCTCCTTGAGCAACACCATCCCGAGCAGAGCGCCGACCATCATCGACATCTCCCGCATCGGCGCCACGATGCTGAGCGGCGCGCCCTTGCCCAGCGCGGTCAGCACCAGGATGTAGGAAGCGGGGGACAGCAGCCCGACGGCCGCGGCGACCCACCAATGGCCGCGCATCGGCGCCAGCGCCTCTCGCGGATTGCGCGCAATCATCGCTGCCAGCAGCACGAAGCGCATCGTGTTCGAAAACCAGTCGAGCAGGATCGGCCCGACGCCGAGCATCTTCACCGCATAGGCATCGACCACCGTGTAGGAGGCGATCAGTCCGCCGGTCGCGGTGCCCCAGCGGACGCCGGCATGGCCGCCCGGCCGCCTGAGCGCCGTGAAATCGCCCTGCGTCGCGATCAGGAGGATGCCCGAGACGACCAGCGCGAGCCCGGAAACGCCGCGCGCCGTCGGCATCTCGCGCAGGATCAGGAAGGCGGCGATGCTGGAGAGCATCGGCCCGGTCCCGCGCGCGATCGGATAGACCACCGACAAGTCGGCGACCTGATAGCCGCGCTGCAGGACGAGGCTGTAGGCGAGATGGATCAGCGCGCTCGCCACCATGAAGGCGAGGCCCAGCCAGCCCGTCCCGAAGCCGTGCGTCATCACGATATAGATCGCGAGCGGCGCATAGGCCGCCATGGCGAACAGATTGTAGGCGAATACAAACACCGGCCCGACCGGCGCGGCGCGCTTGGCGAGCAGGTTCCAGCTCGCGTGCAGCAGCGACGCGAGGACGACGAGGAGGATCGAGAGGAGGCTCAATCGACGGTCAGGATGATCTTGCCGATGTGATCGTCTTCCATCCGCCGATGTGCCTCGGCCGCCTGAGCGAGCGGGAAGGTGGCGTCGATCACCGGGCGCAGCCTGCCCTCGGCGACGAACGGCCAGACCTTCGCTTCGATGTCGGCGGCGAGTGCGGCCTTGAAGGCGTTGTCGCGGGGGCGGAGCGTCGATCCGGTCAGCGTCAGCCGCTTCGCCATCACCATCCAGATCGGCAGTTCGCAGCTCTTGCCGGTCTGCACCGCGATCGAGACGTGGCGGCCGTCGGGCACCAGGCATTTCAGGTTGCGCGGCACATAATCGCCGCCGACCATGTCGAGGATCAGGTCGACCCCGCGCTTGTCGGTGATCCGCGCCACCTCCTCGACGAAATCCTGCGCCCGATAGTCGATCGCATGCGCGGCGCCGAGTTCCAGCGCCCGCCTGCACTTCTCCGGGCTACCGGCGGTGACGATCACCTTCAGGTCGAAGAGAGTGCCGAGAAGGATCGCCGTGGTGCCGATGCCGCTGGTGCCGCCGTGGACGAGCAGCCATTCGCCCGCCTTCGCTCCACCGCGCTGGAAGACGTTGGACCAGACGGTGAAGAGCGTCTCGGGCAGGCCCGCCGCCTCGATCATGTCCATGCCGTCCGGCACGGGCAGGCAGAGGCCCGCGTTCGCCACCGCATATTGGGCATAGCCGCCGCCCGGCACGAGCGCGCAGACCTTGTCGCCGATCGTCCAGCGATCGACACCGGCGCCCAGCGCCACGACCTCGCCCGCGATCTCCAGCCCCGGAATCGACGGCGCGCCGGGCGGCGGCGGATAGAGCCCTTTGCGCTGCTGGACGTCGGGCCGGTTGACCCCCGCCGCCGCGACTCGAACCAGCACTTCCCCGTCTCCGGGGGTCGGCACCGGGCGCTCGACCGGCACCAGAACCTCGGGTCCGCCGTGTTCGGCCGGGTCGATCGCGGTCATCGCTTCGGGAAAAATGGACATTTCTGTGGGGAACTCTGCTTGGGGAGCGCGCTTTATTGACAGGGCATGGGTTAGGGTCAACGTTACCGACATGGACTTGGACGATCTGATCCCGAAGAAGTCCGGCGATCCGCTGGCCGATCTCGTTCGCCAGGATCTCGACCGCCTGTCGAACGACGAACTCACCGAACGCATCGCGCTGCTGGAGGCGGAGATCGCTCGCTGCAAGGCGCGCATGGCCGCCGCCGTTAACCATCGCGCAAACGCCGAGACCTTATTCAAGCGATGATGGCTAGAATGCCTCTTCAAGCCGCCTTCGCAAGCGCGGTTCTTGAACGGCAGGACCGGCGTCACGACATTGCAATCAGCGGGGCGTGCTTCCCAAGCGCCCTGCCAGGAGTAAGCTGACCATGCCATCTTTCGCCCGCGAGCTTGAGCAGACGCTTCACAATGCCTTGACCGCGGCTTCCTCGCGCCATCACGAATATGCGACGCTGGAGCATCTCCTGCTCGCGCTGATCGGTGACGAGCATGCCGCCAAGGTGATGAGCGCCTGCGGGGTCGATCTGTCCGAGCTCAAGACCGCGGTAACCCACTATCTAGACACCGAACTCGAGGCGCTGAAATCGGGCAACAATGCCGATCCCAGCCCGACGAGCGGCTTCCAGCGCGTCGTCCAGCGCGCGATCCTCCACGTCCAGTCCTCGGGCCGCGAGGAGGTGACCGGCGCCAACGTGCTCGTCGCGCTCTTCTCGGAGCGGGAGAGCTATGCCGTCTATTTCCTCCAGCAGCAGGACATGAGCCGCCTCGATGCGGTGAGCTACCTCAGCCACGGCGTCGGCAAGGCCGGCGGGCCCGCGAGCGAGGCGCGCGAGCCGAAGGGCGAGGCGGAGAAGGAGCAGAAGGGCGGCGGCGAGGCCAAGCAGAAGAACGAGAGCGCACTCAAGCAATTCTGCGTGAACCTGAACGAGAAGGCCAAGGAAGGCCGCGTCGATCCGCTGATCGGCCGCTCGGCCGAGGTCGATCGCACGATCCAGATCCTGTGCCGCCGTTCGAAGAACAACCCGCTCTATGTGGGCGATCCCGGCGTCGGCAAGACCGCGATCGCCGAGGGTCTCGCGCGCAAGATCGTCGAAGGCAATGTGCCCGAGGTGCTGCTGCCCGCGGTGATCTACTCGCTCGACATGGGCGCTTTGCTCGCCGGCACGCGCTATCGCGGCGATTTCGAGGAGCGGCTGAAGCAGGTCGTGAACGAACTCGAGAAGATGCCCGATGCGGTGCTCTTCATCGACGAGATCCACACGGTGATCGGTGCGGGGGCGACCTCGGGCGGCGCGATGGATGCGTCGAACCTGCTGAAGCCGGCTTTGTCGGGCGGCACGATCCGCTGCATCGGATCGACGACCTACAAGGAATTCCGCAACCATTTCGAGAAGGACCGGGCCCTGCTCCGGCGCTTCCAGAAGATCGACGTCAACGAGCCGACGATCGAGGACACGATCAAGATCCTTGCGGGTCTGCGGTCCGCGTTCGAGCAGCACCACTCGGTGCGCTACACGCCCGATGCGATCAAATCGGCGGTCGAGCTTTCGGCGCGCTACATCAACGATCGCAAGCTGCCGGATAAGGCCATCGACGTGATCGACGAGGTCGGCGCGATGCAGATGCTGGTGC
>Ga0164294_10000699_pt1 | contig 31826 bp, 42 predicted proteins | sample GEODES005metaG_FD_111479 | JGI IMG/M metagenome (GOLD analysis project Ga0164294, IMG submission 111479) | Oligotrophic lake water microbial communities from Sparkling Lake, Wisconsin, USA - GEODES005 metaG | ecosystem: Environmental > Aquatic > Freshwater > Lake | place: USA: Sparkling Lake...
GGCGGTGCGGCTATTAACACCAGCGGAACGCAGTCTGGCATTCAGACTATATCTCCTAGAGGTATTGATATTGTTCAATTAGGCGGCGCATCAGATTGCCCAACTATTCAAAACTTCATTTTTGTTGCTGACGTAAGCCGGTTTGTGTTTGCGTTTGGATGTAACGACTACAGCAGTACAGTCCAAGATCCTATGTTGATTCGCTGGTCTGACCAAGAATCTGTAACAAACTGGACACCATCAGCCACAAACCAAGCCGGTAGTATCCGCCTGTCCCACGGCTCAGAGATTATTACTTGCGTACAGACCCGCCAAGAGATTGTGGTTTGGACTGACTCATCTTTGTATTCACTCCAATATCAAGGCCCGCCAGCAGTTTGGTCTAGTCAGCTTCTAGGAGACAACATCTCCATCATCGGCCCTAATGCGGCTGTTGTTGCATCTGGCGTGATTTACTGGATGGGCGTAGATAAATTCTATAAGTACGATGGTCGCACTCAAACTTTGCGTTGCGATCTGCTCCGTCATATCTACCAAGACATTAACTTAGCGCAGGCATCTCAAGTGTTTGCTGGGACTAACGAAGGCTTTAACGAAGTCTGGTGGTTTTATTGTTCTGCTACTAGCTCTGCCATTGACCTGTACACAATCTATAACTACGCAGAAGATGTCTGGTCTTATGGGACACTGGCCCGTACAGCATGGCTTGATTCAGGACTGCGTAATTACCCACTAGCCGCTACATACTCTTATAACCTTGTTGACCATGAGCAGGGTAATGACGATAACGTAAGCGGTACACCGGCGGCTATTTCTGCCATCATTGGTTCTGCCGAGTTTGACATTGACGATGGCGATCACTTTGGCTTTGTCTGGAGAATGCTCCCAGATATTACATTCCGTGGGTCAGATGCGGCATCTCCTCAAGTCACCATGACACTGATCCCCATGCAGAACTCAGGCTCTGGATATAACAATCCTATCTCTGTAGGCGGTAACTCAAGTGCTACAGTAACCCGTACATCTACCTCAGTGATTGAGCAGTTTACGGGTCAGGTGTACGTCAGGGTGCGAGGCCGTCAGATGATTATTCAAATTGAATCTAATCAACTAGGATGTGCTTGGCAGTTGGGTTCACCTCGTATTGACATTAAACAAGATGGTCGCAGAGGTAACACATGATTGTTATTTCTGACTTTGAGATCAATCAGGTAGCCGCACCTAACCTACCGCTGTCTCCGTTTGAGTATGACAGGCTGTATGTCGATCAGCTAAACAACGTGCTTCGCCTGTACTTTAACAGAGTTGATGCTATTTTGAACCAGCTAAAGACAGATGAGATCATCCCAGCCTTGACTAACTACACAGTGGCAACGTTGCCAAGCGCGGTTACATCTGGCAAGGGCGCGAGGTCTTTTGTTACTGATGCTTTGGCTCCTGTATTTGGAGCAACCGTTGCGAGTGGTGGCGCTACTGCTACGCCCGTATACTCTGACGGAACGAATTGGAAGGTTGGATAATGGCATTAGACCCGAACACCGCAGCATCTCTTGCTCAAGCATACGAGCAAGGTGACTTTGACCAAGTAAATAATATCTTGGGTGGCGGGGGCATTAGTGCAAACGATGTTCAAAGTTACTTTAACTTTAACAAATCTCAGATGTCGGATTTAGGAAGCGCTGGAATTAACTTTGCGCCAGCTCCTACAGAAATTGATTATTTTGCGCAACAGTTTGCTCCAGATAGTTATGCTGACGTTTTATCTGCTGTATCTGGTGGTGGGGGGTCTGTTTTAGAAGATACCTCAACTTTTAATGATAGTGGAGCCACTGCTGTCTACCAACCGCCAGAAACGTCAACTGGGTTCAAGGCTTCTGGAAGCTCTGGTGATTACGAGGTTGAGCCTCCTCCGCCGGAAGACCCCACAAAAATAACCCCCCCGCCCATCCCTATTCGTACTTTTACGGATACCGTTAAGACCCCTACCGGAATAGCGTCTTTACCTATTACAAACACGGTGGCTGCGGCTGCAACTACGCCAAATAAACCCTCAGACACAGACATTGTTAAGTTTCTTACTGATAACCCAAAAATAACCGATGCAGAAATTGCTAGGATTATGGATAGCACTGGGTTAAGACCAGAAGATATTGCACGAGCCACAAACAGTAAAGTAGAAGATGTAACCGCTAGGTACGAGGCAGTAACTCCAACTGCGCCCGCTGCACCCGCCGCTCCTACAACTACGCCTGCTAGTGCTGTTACTCCACCAGCAGACACTACTGCCGCATCCGACAAAATAAAACAACAAATCCTTGGTCAAGGCATAACCAGCAAATGGTCTGGTGAAGGGTTTGGCTCGGCTGAAGCCAATGCTGCGGATATGGCTAAGATCATGGCCGGAATCGGTATCACAGACATTAAACAGTTTGGTAGGGTTCCTATTCTTGAACAAGCCGTAGTGAAACAAGGTTACAACGGTCAAGCCGCTCAACAAGATGAAGATGGTAACTACTTCATTGTTCAACCTTCTGGTGAGTATGACAGTGAAGGTAATCAGATTTCTACAAGAGTTAATGTAGATCCATCTAAATTAGAAAAAGTATACGGGACTTACCAAAATTTAAGCGGTAACCCTGAAGAAGTTTCAAGTTTTGTTGCTGTTGACCCATCTAAAGTAATTACAAAAGATGGCGTGTCAATGGTTCAAACCGGCACTACTTTTGGCAATAAAGAAACTGGTCAAGCTGTACCAAACACTTATAGCGAACGCCAACAAGGAAACTTCTTTGGTGGAACCTTTGCGGGTAAAGGTAACACTGGCTATGGTGTCCAGTTTGATGCGCAAGGTAACCCCATCTTTTACACACAAGGCGCGTCCTCAAATGACCTAGCCAACATCATGAAGGATCTGGGCCCTATTGGGCAGATCGGCTTGGCTATTGCAACTGGTGGTTTATCTATCCCACAGCAGATTGCCGCGAACATGGCAATTCAAGTGCTCAGTGGTAAGGATATTGGTGATGCCATAAAAAGTGCCGCAATTAGCTTTGCAGGTTCTCAAATTCCCGGCATGGATTTTATGTCAGATGGTGCTTCGTTTATTAAAGACCTTGGCCTATCACCTGATCTTACAAAAACCTTAACCAGTTCTTTCCAAAATGCCGCAGTCTCTGCTGGTACTGCGTTACTTAGTGGGCAAGATGTTGGCGAAGCGATGATTCGTGGTGCTACTACTGGCGGTGTTAACGGCGCTGTTAACTCTTTATTAGGTAACATTGAAGGGTTTGGAGATCTAACTGCTAACCAAAAGAAAATAGTTACTAATGCCGTAACTGGTGTAATTTCAGGTAAACCTTTAGATCAGATTGTTATTAACAGTGCTATTGCCGCAGCTAATAATGCCGTTAAAGAAGCAAAAACAACTAATGTTTCTGACGGTTCAGATGTAATTAGTACATTACAGAATGCTGGATTAACTGAAGATCAATTGGCTGATGCAAATTTATTTGGAACTGGTGAAAAGTTAACAGTATCTGCTGATGCTCAAGGTATTATTGATGAATTAGCCGCTATTAAACCTGATGAGTTAGCTTTTGTTGGGCCTGCTTCTGGACTTGGTAGTGCCGCTGCAACGCAAACTGCCGCATTGTTACAACGTGCTGCCGCTACTCCAGCGGGGCAAGAGGCTTTAAGACAGGCCGCTACTGTTAGTACTACTGTCCGTGATGCACTCATAGCTTCAGGTGTATTTACTGCCGCTGGCTTAACATCTTTTATTGCTGGTAATCAATTAGTACCGGCTAAGATTAATACTGTTACTCAAACTACCAACAGTGATTTAGTAAATCAGATTCCTACTGACACTATTGCGGGTATATTAAATAAGACTGTTACACCCACAACAGCAGTTCAGACCGCAACAGTACAACCTAATACACAAGTAGCTACTACAGCACCAACTACTTATGTAGTACAGCCCGGTGATTACACAGATACCACTGAAGTTGTCCAACCTTGGCAGTCAATAAACCCAACAACTCAAGTAGCCCAGCCTGATGCCAGTCGTTTCGCCTCTATGCTTGGAGTAAATGTAGATACTGCGACTAATTTATTAAGAATATATCCCTCATTATTTGGTGAGGATGAATCATTTACACCTGCTGATATTGAGAAAATGACGAGTACAGATATTCGTCTAATGCAGAGTGCTGGTGGTGGAGCAGACGATAATATTATTACTCAGAAACCTTCTAATAATACTGTTGTTGCTAGAGATTCTGAAGGTCAGCCAATTACTTATGGTGATTTAGTTAATATTATTGGAAGTAATAAAGTTACTACTCAGCCTACTGTTCAAGCTACAACTACAACGCAGCCAACAGTTACAGTAAGTCCAACAACATCACCAACTGTAACTACAGAAGCTACAACTTCACCAACCGCAACTACAAGAGCTACAACATCGCCAACTACGTTTATTACTACAGAGGTTACAACTACACCTACTACTTCAACAACTACCAAGCCTACTACTGTTGTTACTACAGAAACTACTCCTACTACTGAAGTTACTACTAAAGTTACTCCTACTACTGAAACTACAACTAAACCAACGACAGCAACGCAAACAACTGTTGAGCCAACGACTTCAACTCAAACAACTACAAAACCAACTACGGCTACGCAAACTACAACTACGCCAACTGCCGCTACTCAGACTACGACAACTCCAACGACGGCCACGCAAACAACTACAAAACCAACAACTGCGACCCAGACTACAACTACCCCTACAGCCGCAACGCAGACTACTACTACTCCAACCACAGCTACGCAGACAACAACAACCCCAACTACTGCGACTCAGACAACTACAACTCCGACAACCGCAACTCAAACAACGGTTACGCCTACTACAGCAACACAAACTACCACCACTCCAACGACTGCCACCCAGACAACGACTACACCTACAACAGCAACACAAACCACTGTTGAGCCAACAACTGCTACACAAACAACTACAACGCCTACTCCTACCGTAACAGTTACTCAGACTCCAACTCCAACTGCAACAGTTACTCAAACTCCAACGCCTACAGCAACAGTTACTCAAACTCCAACAGCAACAGTTACAACGACACCAACCCCAACAACTACGCCAACAGTTACAGTCAAACCAACGGTTACTGTAAAACCAACGCAAACTACAACTACACCTGATGTTTCTATGCCTCAGGCACAGGCAACTGCCGCCGCCCTAGGTATTCCTGCCTTGGCTAATGTGTTCTATTACGGCAAAGAGTTTGGGTCTAAGAAGCAAAAACTTAATGAAAAAGGTGAGTTGATTGATGAGGACTACAAACCCCTAAGTGTTACCAAAGCGGGAGCAGAGGGAGAACTTATGGAAGAGATTGCCGAAGAGAAGAAAACAAAGGAAAATAACACCGATGACGCACTTGATTTGGTCTTAGGTAAATCCAGTGATTCAATGTCGTTTGACGACTTACTTAATATTGTGAAGGGAGCCTAAGATGGATGATTATGGACAAGACTTTGGTTACAGCGATACCACAGAAGAGATCCCTAGCTGGATGGGTGGCAACCGAGAACTGGAAACTGGAAACTGGTACTCTGGTTTAAATGAAGCCAACTCAGGTACTAACCTTGAGTCAATGGCTGGTTACACATTTAAAGATGGAGTATGGACTTCTCCACAGGGACTTACTTTTGATACAAAAACTAATACAGGATCATTAGCCGACCTCTTTAAAAATGGTGGAATTGGCAGTGTATTAGGTATTGCGGGAGCTGCTGGTTTAGCTCAACAACTAATGGGCGGTAGCGGTGGTGGTTATGCAGGATATCAAGGTGGTATACCCAGATACACAGCCCAGCGTACCCAATATGCTTTACCAGTTACACCATTACCTGCTGATCAGCGAGCTAAAGTAACTGACGCATCTATTAAAAACTTTGTAAATCAAGAAGGTTTGGGTGCTGATCGTGTAGCCAGAGCTATGGTCAAATATGGCATTACGCCTGAACGCATGGCTGGAATTACTTCTTTGCCAGTAGCTGACATTGCAAGTAGATACCGTGAAGCTCTTGGCCCTAACCAGTCTCTGGCTAATCCAATTTATGGAACGCCTGGTCGTCGTCCTGGATCTGGCGGTATTACATACTTTAGTCCTATGCAGTACAACGTTGTTCCTACTGTTGCTCCTACAACTGTTCCAACTACAGTAGCAACTGAACCCACAACTCAACCTACAGTTGTAGCGGCTGGTGGTGGAATGATGCATGGTGGCATTTCAAGTTTGGGAGGATACTCCGATGGTGGTCAGTTATTGCGTGGCCCTGGAGATGGTGTATCTGACAACATCCCTGCAACCATTGGCAACAAACAACCTGCCCGTCTTGCTGATGGTGAGTTTGTTGTGCCTGCTCGTATTGTTTCTGAACTTGGTAATGGTTCAACCGAGGCAGGAGCACGTAAACTCTATGCCATGATGGATCGTATTAAGAAGACACGAGCCAAGGCTAAAAACATTGCAGCTAATACCAAAGCTGATAAACATCTTCCCGCTTAAGGACTAACATGGCAACCTCATATCCAGCCGCTGGCACTTCTTCCCAATCTACTCTATCCGAGTATGCAGGCCCATATGTAACGGGAATGCTTGGGAAAGCTCAAGCTATTTCTGAACAGCCTTATTCTGTTTATCAAGGCCCGATGACGGCTGGTGAATCCTCATTACAGAGCAATGTATTTAAAGGTTTGGGGGAATTAAGTTTTCCTAGCCAATTGGGTCAGACATTCAGTTCTAGTGGTGCATATACGCCACCAGCTATGTCACAAAATACTTTTGCTAATCAACCTATTGGCATGGGTGCTGGTGCTCCTATGGGAGGTGGTATTGCTGGTTTAAGTAGTGGAACTTCTACTGGTACTACTAGTGGTACTACTCCACCATTAGGTATGGCTTCTCAATACATGAACCCATACTTGCAGTCAGTTCTTCAGCCTCAGTTAGAAGAACTGCGCCGTCAGTCTCAAATGAATATGCAACCTAGCATGGCTAAGCTGACCCAAGCTGGTGGCTATGGTGGTGGTCGTCAAGCTATTATGGAATCTGAAGCTAACCGAAATTTGTTGCAAGCACAAAACCAAGCTATTGGTACAGGATACGCTAGTGCTTACGACAAAGCTATGCAACAGTTTAATACTGAGCAAGGTCAAGCCAAGACTTTGGCTGACATGATGAGTGGTGCTGGCGCACAACAGCGCGGTATTGAGCAAGAAGGTATTAGTGCTGACTACAATGAGTTCTTAGCTCAACGTGACTACCCACAAAAGATGTTGCAGTTCCAACAGTCTATGCTTCAAGGTCTGCCAATCTCTACAGTTTCTACCAGTCCAGCTTCTATGACTGGTTTGGGTTCATTGCAGTCTACAGTAGGTACACTAGGATCTACATACGACTTGCTTAAGAAACTTAAAGTTATCGAATAAGGATAAAAAATGAATCTCGTTCAAGTACAAGAGCGTTTAAAGGATATGCCTACACAGGTAATCATGTCCTATGCCAACGGCATGAACCCAGAGGTTCCTCCTTATTTGGCTTTAGGTGAACTAAACCGTCGCAAACAGATGGAGCAGAAAGCGGCTCAACCTCCCCAAGGAACTGTTAAAGAAAACATTGAACAGCAGATGGGTGTAATGCAGTTGCAGGCGGCTAAGCAAAAGCAAATGGCTCAGCAGATGGCACAGCAGGGTGCTGAAGCTCAGATGCCTGTACCGCCTGGTATTCCTCAACCTCAAGACCAGCCTCAAATGGAAGACTCTGGAGTAGCTGGACTGCCTATGCCAGAGATGAACTTTGGCTCTGGTGGAATTGTTGCTTTTGCTAATTTAGAAGGTAATCAACTTGTTGAAGATGAAGAGAAACGTAAGATTCAAAGAATAGCTCTTCAAAATCAAACGAAAGTACCTAATCCTATATTGCCAGAGCCTGTAGACCCAGTAGCTGTGTTGTCTCAACGGGCTATGCAAGCTCCTGAAGAACTGCCAAATCGTGAAGCTATGATGGCTGAAGCGGTTAAGACAGATCCTTATCTTAATAAGATGCCTGGCCAAAAACTAGAGACTGGCATTGCTGGTCTTCGTCAGGGTTATGGAAAACAGCAAGAAACTTTTGATAAGAATGAGGAAGCAGCAGCTCGTGCGGCTTTGTGGAAAGGTTTGATTGAAGGCGGTGAGTCTACTCGTGGCATTAGAGGCGGTGGTCTTAGAGGCTTGGGTACTGGTGCTGGTAAGTCTTTCCTTGAGTCTATGGAAGGCGCTCGTACTCGTGAGATGGCTCAGCAAAACTTAGTCAATGAGCGTAACTTCAACCTTACTAAGATGGAAGATGAGTTGGAGAAGTCTCGCATTGCTACCTCACAGGGTCGCTTTAACGATGCTTACAACGCTAAGATCAAGGCAGCTGAGTTCAAACAAAATGCTCAGAAGAATGCTAATGATTTGCTTGGTACAAGTGCTCAGATTAAAGGTCGTTCTGATCTTGAGAAAGATCGTCAACTCTTTGAAGCTGGTGAAGGTGTTAAGAAGCGCGACTTTGAGGCTGGTGAAAACACTAAGAGGTATGCTAATGATGTGGCACTGGAAAAGATTCGTCAATCTGCTCCGCCAGCAATGGTTAAGGAGTTTGATGACTATATTAAACGAGCTAAAACAGATCCTTCTAATGCAAACAAAACTGATTACGAACTGTATAAGCAGTGGGCTGAAGACAAGCAGGGTACAACACCAGAGTTGAAACGTGCGGCCTTAATTCAAAAAGCCATAGACTCTTATGGTAAGTTAGATATCATGGCTGAGAAGCGTCTTGCTGCGCAAGGAATTGATACGGTTGAAAAGTACATTGATTTCTATGTCAGCAAATCAGGTAAAGTAAATGAAGGCAGTGGAGATACACCACCTATTAGTGCTTTGAAAGAAGGTGAGAAAACAACCTTTGCAAATGGACAAGTCTGGACATTAGAAAACGGCAAACCAAAACAGGTGAAATAAGATGGCTAAAGACCAGTGGGAAGTTGTATCACGAACCCCTATACAGTCTTCTAAGTCACCTTGGGAAGTTGTATCTGTAACTCCAATCGGAGAAGAGGATAGGAAAAAGAAAGAAGAGGAAGAGCGGAAGAAGCAAGGAATAGCTTCTATTCTTCCTGAGGATCCTTTTAAGCCTACTATTTTAACTAAAGACACCCGATATAAATCTGGTAAAGGTGGCTACGACTTTGAAAAAGGTGAAATAGCTCCGACCATTAACAATACTTACTACACTCCTGAAGGTGTATTGGTTACTCGTGACCCTAAACAATCTAACCAAGATTGGGCGGCTGAACAGAAAGCTAGAGGCGCTCAGCCTATCAGTACCTATGCAGGTATTAGCGATCTAATTACTCCGCGCTATCCACTTCCTACGCCAGTTGCTCCAGTTCAGCAAGCACCCACTCCTCCTGTTCCGCCTCCCGCTCAACCTACAGCCCAGCCTGTTGCCCCTCAAGCATTAGCTCCTACTAAACCTACCGATGAGTTTGCTCCTTTAGAAGAGTACGGCAAACAATTTAAAGGTATGTTTACAACTGGTTTCCCCATGATGGGAGAGCAGTTAAAAATGTCTGGCGGTGCTGAGTCATTAGACATGACTGCCAAGAAGTTTACTTTAATGAATAAGATTGACAGCGGTGAGTTCACCGATGTTCGTCAGCTTCGCTCACAACCTGGATTTAGTCCTGAGGTGGGTATGTACTTTGCCTCTAAGCAAGATGTTAGAGATAAATTAAAGAATTCTGTAACCAAAGATTTGGTTAACAACAAACAGTTCATCATGGCTTCTATGGCCGCACTTGAGAACTATAAGAAAGAAGCTGAGCAGTATCGTCCTAGAACAGACGAGTTAACCGACATCCGTATGGATGCAAACTTCCCCAAAGATTTTACAAACTATTTAGCCGCCAAAGCTGGTTCTGGCACGGCTCAATATGGCCCATTAATGTTGAGTGCTATTTTTGGTGGTGCGCCATTAACAATGGGTCTGAGCACTAGCATGGGTATGTCAGAGACTGTTGGTAATCGTATGAAGTTTATGGAAGAGAAGTTAAAAGGACTTCCTCCAGAACAGCAAGCTCAAGCAATGGTTAAGTATTTGAATGAAACAGATGATGTCAACATGATGGTTGCCATTGCATCTGGTTCTATGGATACATTCTTTGGTTTGGCTGGTGGTCTTATTAAGAACATTGCTAAGAGCAACTTAGAAAATCAGACTAAGAAACAAGCCATGAAAGAGGCTGTTAAAGATCTTCCTAAGAACTTAAAGGGAGAGTTTGTAACTGGCGGTGCTCAAGAGGGAACTCAGATTCTTGGCGAGAAGGCTCTTGGAGAACAGAAAGATATTCTTAATGTTAAGAATGCTAAGCGTATTCTAAACGCCGCTGCTGCCGAGGCTGCTAGTGTATTGGGTGGTGCTCCTCTTAATGTTGCGGCTGCTGGTCTTCGCGCGCCTGGTGCGCCTGCTCCTGAGGTTAAGGAAAGGATTGAGCCTACCTTAGAGATGACTCAGCGTCCTGAGAAAGAGCTACTTCCTAAAGAACCTATCGTTCCTCTTGAGGATCGAGAAAAGAGCATAGCAATTCAGACTGCTCCTACGCAGACTACACCTACTGAAACTGTACCCCCAGTTGAGGTTAAGGCGGAAGAGCAACTGCCTCAGTTCCCAGATCAAGAACTGGACGATCTGATTGCCAAGTATGAGACTCCTGCAACTACACAAGTGACTGCCGAAACGCCTGCCGTTTTGCCTGCCGAAGTACCTGCTATTCCTTTAGAAACAACAACTTCCGAGGTGCAGGCACCTGCCGAAGCACCTGCTGTAGCACTTCCTGAATTAAAAGCACCATCTGGTTTTAAGTTAAAGAAGGGTCGCAATGAGCAGGTAGTTTTAGCCGCTCGCCAGTTGGCTAATGGAGAAATTACCAAAGAAGAGTTTGATAAGTATGTAGATACATATACGCCTATCGCAACCATCGACATAGATAAGATGGAGCCTCCAATTGAAGACGCTCCTATGGCGGAGATGTTGACTACCAAACTAGGTAAGGACAACAAAGATCCTGCCAAAGTCAATGCACCTATAGCTGATGGCACTCCTGTTGGTCTGCGTATGGACATCCCCGCTTTGGATTGGGGTAAAGCTAATAAGCAGAATGGTAGCGTAGTTTCTATCCACTATGCCTCTGATCCTAGTAATCAAGAATCTGGACGAAATCTTAGTTACAAATCGGCTGGCGCTATCACTGACGCTCAGTTTGCTATTCGTGATGAAAACAGAGCATTTAAAGTTGCACAAAGTGTAGAAGGTCGTAAGGGTAGGAAGACTCCACAGCAGACCATTGAAGGTAAGTGGGTCAACATGACTCCTGCTCAAGTGATGCAGAAGATTCAAGAGAACTTTAACAATCCAGAGTGGACGCAGGTCAGCATGGATCCCCTGCGCCATTCGTTCTTCTATAGCAGGGCTACTAAAGAGCCTGTCATTTCAGCCGATGAGGTACTTCAGGTTGGACGTTTTGTTCTGGCTAAGAATGTAAAAACTGCTCCTCGTGAACAGTTCCTCTACAACTTAGATCCTAATAGTCCAGTGGATGCGACTAACCCAGACACTAGTTACAACTTAACCGATTCTATTCTTGACTATGTTGATCAAGAGAATCAGAAGCGTTCACCTTCTTTAATTCGTGAGATCAAGACTCTTACCAATCAGCGTAACGAAGGTAGGTTAACTGACCAAGAGTACCTTGATCGTGTCAATGCTGCTATTGAAGCAGACCAAGAAGCTAAAAACAAGAAGTTGATGAGGTCTGGTGACCGAATTCGTGGTGCTGACTTTATCCGTCAAAAGCTATTGGAAGCTAAACGCCGCGGTCAGTTGTCTGAGAATGCAGTTGACATGGCTGAGTGGTTCATCCTTAAGAACCCTGCTTTAGTTGATGATCTAGCCATTGGTATTAAGACCCGTAGCGAGTTTGGTGTGGGAGGTATGTACTCCGCCTTATCTCGTTTGATGATCCTTATGAAGAATGGTAGTAACGACAATACTATTGTTCACGAGATCTTGCACCACCTTGAGCGCATGATGCCTAAGGATATGCAGGATGCTATTCGTAAGGAGTGGGGCAAGGCATTACTCGCGGCAGAGAAGAAGGCTAAGACTCCAGCGGAGAAGCTGTTCTTTGCATTGCTGATGAACACCTACTTTGGTAGCAATAAGTTTGGTGATGTAGTCGTACCCCCAGAGTCTAAAGCTCTGTACGACAAGGTAAGTCGCTATCCCATTCAGCCTTATGGTGTGAATACTTCCCCTATGGAAGTAGCACTTGATATGCTCAAGACTGGTGAAGCGTCTATGGACTTGTACCAGTACACGAATCCTTCAGAGTTCTGGGCTGTTCGGGCTTCGGACATCGTGGCTAAACGCTTTGACATGAAGGACTCTACTGTTAACCGCATCCGCCAGTGGCTCAGAGAGTTAGTACAGAAAATCAAAGGCTTCTTCGGTCTACGATCTGACGCTCCATTGATCAAAGCTTTGAACAGTCTAGCTAAGTCTGATGGTACTTTCCAGTCTAAGAACTTACTTAGCGAGGGTAGCAAGGCGTACTCTATTCAGAAGCAAACACCTGAAGAAATTGGTCAGGAAGTCATGGAAGATATGCTCGATATGGGCAGAGCGCCAGAGGCACCAGAGCCTGGCATTCTTCAAAAGACTCGTGATGTTATCGTCAACAGTGTTTCCAATCCCAAGATTGATGTGGCTTCAGCCAAACAAGCAGCTATCAAAATGGGTAACAAGTTTGAGAATGCCGCGTTTAGTTCTGATGCGGCTTTGAACAACGATCTGGGCAGAGCTGTAAAGGAAAGCTTTACAGATAACGCTGAGATGGTTGGAGCTATGCTTGAGACTAGCTTAAGTCAAACTGTCTGGTCGGACGCTGTTGCTAGTGCTCACCTTAACTATGGAAACTCTAGATATAACGAAGAGTTGCACAAGTGGGAAGCTGTAGATAGTGATGCCAAACTATCCAACATCTCAAAAGAAGTTGGTGAGATTGCCCAGAAGTATGGCTATACCCATGAGTTTGCACAACAAGTAGCACACACTGCTTTTGAAGCTCGACGTACTGGTTCTTTAAATCAGTTTAACGAAGACCTTAGGATTCGTGCTAACTCCATTCGCGCGCAAGGTGGGGTTGAGGTTGATGCCCTGCGTAACGCTGGAAATACCGATGAAGCAGATGCCTTAGAAAAGAAAGTAGAAGCTGCTGCTAGAAAGATTCTCAAAGCTAGTAAGACAATTCATCTGACTGATGAAGAGATTGAAAAAGGCAAGAACTTCTTCCGTAAGATTCCTGAACTTAAGAAGATCTCTAAGATATGGGGTGAGATGCGAGAGAACTCAGCCAAGGTCATGGTTGATAGCGGTCTTTGGAGTGCCGAAGACGCTGATAAGTTACTTAGCAACATTGACTATGTTCCTTTCAATCGTGTCATGGATGAGACTGATGATGTGGCTCGTCAGGAAATGTTGCGTGGCCTAGTTGTTAGAGCTAAAGAACCTGGCATCAAGGGTTCTTTAAGACCTGTTAACGACATCTTTGACAACATGACTAAGTGGACTCAGTACGCTATTGGTCGTGCGGTTCGTAACCGCTCTGCTTTAGCACTGATAGATTCTGCTGTTGATAGGGGTTTGGCTGAAAAGGTCAGTGCCAAAGACAAGGGCAAGAATGTTGTTCGTGTCTGGCGTGAAGGCAAGGAAGAGTTCTATGACATGGTTGATCCCATGTACATAGATGCGTTCAGAGGTCTAGAGTCTGTAGCTATTCCTGCGCTAAAGTGGTTTTCTGCTCCTGCTGAAGTTCTGCGTAGCTCGATTGTGATGTTCCCTCTATTCACATTGCTACAAGTTCCTGCCGACTCCTTTGCCGCCATGTTCACATCTGGTCTAAGACCAAGATTTGCTTTGTCTATTCCTGCTCGTGCGGCTAAAGAGTTTGCTCTTACTTTGGCTAACATGAGTAAGGCTAACCAAGAACTGGCAAGGTTCGGTGTTGTTGGTGTGAAGGATTTCTCGTCTGCCGTTGCTCGTAAGGACATTGAAGTCAGGGCTGGTTTGCGTGGCTCTCCTGGTGTCTGGAATGCAGTTAAGAATGGTCTGCACCATTTTGCTATGGCTGGTGACAACGCTGTTCGTCAAGCTACCTTTGAAGCTACGATGGCACAGGGTAAGAAGGATAAGAAAGATCCTATCCAAACCAGAGCCGAAGCTATTGAGAAAGCATTTGAGGTATGGAATGTACGCCGCCGTGGTACGAGCAAGTTGTTGTCAATAGCTTCTCAGGTTATTCCATTCTTTAATGCCTACCTTGCGGCTCAGAACATTGCTTATAAAATGGTGACTGGTCGTGGCATCTCTCCAACTGAGCGTAAGAATGCTTACGCTACATTGGCGGCTACGACTGGATCGGTGATGGTTCTGTCTTTGCTGTACACCATTTTGCTTGCCGATGATCCAGACTACTTGAAGAAGCAGACTGTGGTTCGAGATCGTATGCTGATGATTCCTGGCACTGATGGCTTGGGTATTCCTTTGCGTTCAGACTGGTACACAATGCCTAAGATCCTGACTGAGCATTTGTATTTGCTTATCACAGAGAAAGGTTATGAGGACGCTAGGAAGTTCCGAACTTCTATGCGAGACTCTTTGGCTAACTCTTTGCTTAGTCCTACACTTATTCCTCAGGCTGTCAAAGCTCCGATTGAGGTTGCTATCAACTACAACTTCTTCCAAGGTCGCCCACTGGTGGGTGAGTTTGAGAAGAAGAAAGAAGCTGAGCGCCAGTTCAATGAGTCTACTTCTCAGTTGGCTAGGCTCTTGTCCAAAGCGCCAGTTAACTACAACTTCGAGCGTGGGGAATGGCAAGGTATGTCTCCTATCGCCATCGATCACCTGATCCGAGGAATGTTTGGAACGATGGGTGGTTTGGTTTCATATACTTCTAACTTCTTCTTGCAAGACCCTGAGGTTGAAAAACCTACTGTATCTTTTAGAGAGGCTATGGCTACATTCCCTGGTGCTAGTGGTGTGTTCACTAAGGATCAGGAAGCTGGTCTGAAGAACGACTTCTATGTCTTGCGGGATGAGACTAACAAAGCCGCTGCTACATTCTCGGACATTAAGAACCGTAGTCCTCAAGAGATTGACAAAATGTTAAAGGATGAAAAGTTCATAGCTCGTTATGGCATGAATAAGAGTGTAGAGAAGATTGCCAAAGAACTGTCTGACATTCGTAAACAGATTAATCAAGTATCTAACCTTCCCAAAGACATTATGAAGAGGGAAGAAAAAGATAAGCTGATTAAACAATTAAGGGCATCTGAGTCTGAGATCCTTAAGACTATCAATGTTAAGGAACTCAGGAAAGAAGCCAAAATTGAATGAATAAACGTTTAGTAATGCATTAGTCTCCGCAGAAGCAAGCGATGGTTTCACCTGACAGGTCAAACATATCGGTTTGCTTTGTGGAGTACTCAAGCATGGAGGCGTAGGTTGGTCTATCGATCCTAAACTTATTGGCATTACCATCTGTAAAAGTGGCAGCTAAAGTTTCCATTTTTGCCCACCAGATAGCCCGTTCAGGTTTCTCTTGGATTAAAGATTGGATCTGACCACTTGGTTTGAGATAGCACAAGTCGCAGTTCCCTGCCAAGGTTCTGCCATTGAATGTGGTCAGTTCTAATTTGAATGGTTGGGTCGCCCAGAACGCCTCTATTTGCGCTATATCCACGCCATCCATAGCCAAGGGTGCGAGAGGCGTTTCAGCCTTCCTATCGGCTCTTAATTTGGCGGCGCGTCTTGGCTCGTCAGCCCTGATCCCAACCATAGCAGTCCACTCTTCCCAACCGATTGACTTTAGATACCTAGCCACCGCCCGAATCTTTAGCTCAGCAGTGCAGGATTTATTGATTGGGTTTGGAAGTTTGCCATAGTGTCGAATGACTTCCTCGAATGGCTCACCATCTCTACTGGCTGTCTCGTAGGTAACTTTCTTGTATCTTTGATCTGCATCCTCGTGAGATACATACTCGATCCAAGTCACAGGTACATTCCAGTTGACAGAGCAATCATTTATAAACTTCAGGGTCGCCTCTTCTTCTTTGCCAGTGTTGGCAAAACAGACAACAGCTTTAGGTGGTAGACCATTGTTCTCTTGTAGAACCCGCCACAGCATATAGGCGGATGTCCTACCGCCTGAGAAGCTGATCACTGTGGGTTCATCTATCTTGTAAGGACTCATCTAGAAGCCTTTCTATGGTAATTGCTAGGGCATCTAACTCATCCATCTTTTTAATCGACCACATCCGTTTCTGGCCATGCCAGCCATTGAAACTTCCTTGGTGGCAATCAGTACATAAAGCAACCACAGTGAATTGCTGATGTTGCTTTACATGGTGGGCGGCGCTAGGAGGAGGGGCATCACAGACAGAGCAGGGTAAACCCTTGACTCTACCTATGTGCTCCCTTTGTTTGGTGGTTAGTTTATTGTTCATTTCTTACTTTTAAACTTATTCAGTTCAGCTTTAGCATCAAGCCAAGGCTGAATGTAAACCATCCGCCTGTCATGGTTCTTGTTCCACTCTTTGATAGCTATGAAAGGATTGGGAGCTGCCTCCCACTCCCTCATCCAAATGACTTCCTGTTGGGCTATCTCGCTTTGTGCGTTACTTACAACTTTCTCCAGTTGTTCAATCTGAGTTTTTCGGTTCATCGCTCTAACCTTTCCTTCATCATCTCTTCTGCCTGATCGTAGGAGACCTGGGCATTGTGTCGGAGGTTTTCACCCCCCGACAAACCCATCAAAGCAAACGCTGCGAAGAAGTCGAGGATAGTGATGTGCTCCAGTGGAACTGGCTCCAACCTTACCAAGCTCTCAACTCCTTCAGCCTTTCGCTTTGCCATTCTTACTCTCCTTATTGATGTTCTGATTAACGATCATCTCAGTTAACTTGAACTCCAAGATCTCAGCAATGGTCGTGCCTTCTAAGCTGATCTTGCTTGCCCAGTCGTCTTCATTAATAAGAGCAATTGAATCACGCACACCTTTGTTATAGCCACCATTGAACTGATCATCTCCTTCAATGATAAGGGTGATGGCATCACGCACCAGACCCGAAGCTTTGCGTTGCCCTGCGGCCAGCTTAAGTTTGTCGTATACATCTCGCTTGAGGTGTACTGAATAGGGAACTAAACGGTTGTCTTCCATGCTTGGAACTCCTGATTGATTATGCGTAGCTGACTAGCTGCCGCTTGGTTTTCTCTTAACTCTGCTCTTGATTGAATGTTTAACTCTTCTTTAAGCCAAGCAGTGGCGATATCTTCTGAGGCATCAAAGGTCTGGCCTGCCTCCAGTAGGAATCGTTGGAACATAGGATCACGGCACAGAATGCCTGCTATCCTAACCATGTCGCCAGAGTGTTCTTGTTCTCTGATCATGGGTCGCTCTTCGTTAGTAAGTCTCACCATTACCACCTGATATCTAGCACCCACGAAGTCCCGAAGAATCTCTTCAGGTACTTCGTCAGGATGCACAGAAAGGGTAAGGATGTACCCAGTCCGGTCTTGTTTAAGGGCTACCTTCACGCCCTCGAACTTACTGATTTCCATGATCAGAAGGGGATATCTGAGTCGTCTTCAGGTATGGCTTTCTGCTCTGGCTTCTTGTAGGTACTAACCTTCAAGCTGAAGAACTTTCCATACTGACCTTCCTTAAGCCATGCTCCGAACTTAATGTTCACAGAATCGCCATTGTTCTCGACGGCTTCTTTGATCATCTCTTTCAAGAGTGAGACATCGATGTCCAAGTTCCCGTTGTAGTCAGGAGAGTTGGGGTTGATCTTGGGTTGCTTAGCCTTGCCGAGCATTCCTGCATTTGGGTATTTCGTAGCCATCATTCGCCTTTCAATTCGTTAGTGCGATTTCTAAAAAGTTTCATCAGTTCTTTGTGTTGCTCTTCATCTTCGGCTTTAAGTTTGTCGAAGATATTGCGGTTCACTTTGAACAGTTCGAGGATGTCATCTTCACAAGTGACTTGTTCAAGTCCCTTCATGGAGATATCAAAGACTAACTTGATCCACTCATCCATTGGGTAGCCTGCATCAGCATCCAATATAAGTTTCCAAGATTTGTCTTTACCTTCCATCTTCCGAGGTGCGGTTTTTGCTTTCGGTTCTGGTTTAGGTTCTGGTTTATCTTCCACTCGTGGGGAAGAATCAATGATGTCATGTTCCACAATTTCCAAAGCAGCCATCCAGAGGTACCTCCGTTGGTAACTCAAAACCGCGCCCAAATTTTGGATCGGGTGAGCACCCTTCAGGTTTGCCTCGGCCATAGGAGAGGTCACAACGATCTGTGAGCCGTCTTCTGTGTCGGTGATACACAGGGTAGCTTGGATGGTATCAAACGACACCACGCCGCACAGTCCAATATCGTCAAAGATAGTTTGGATATGAGGGATGAAGTCACCCAACTCAAAGTATGTATAGCCTGCAAACTTATTCATGCCAGACTTCTTCATCTCTGTACCTTGAAGCTTGACCCTAGCTTGCATTAGCTTTTTATGGACACTCATGATGTAACCTTCTTAGTTGGACGACCTGGACTTTTCTTGGGTGTGCCATCCTTTTTCAAACCATACTTGTGGGTCTTAGCTTGAGTAACAGTCACTGTGTTAGGAGGCATCTGTTTCTTTGATGCTTCAACCTCATTAACAAGGTAATGAACTAATCGATTGACTTGCTTGAATGGCATATCTAAAAGACCAGTCAAGATTAATTCAGCTTCTTCACGAGAGACAATAATTTTTACTATGTTCATGATGTTTCCTTTGTTGATAAATACTCTTTGTACTGAGAGCAGAACTGGCTGACTTGGCAATACTTCTCGCAGCGCGTTCTCTCTCCCTCTCTAACCTCCAAGATGTATCCCTTGGTTAATACTGCCTCTGCTTCTTCGAGAGTTCTATGAACACTCTTAGCTCGCATACCGCCTTCTTTCTTGATGGCGTATGTGGTGGGCTTCTCCCACATCTCTTCTGAATTACAGTTGGCCATGTCGCCACCTGTCTCCATCTCAAACATCGCCTGTGCGTGTTTATGTATTCTTCCCTTGATGAACTCTTCACGAGTAGCGAAGTCCCACAGTGGGATATCAATCGTAGCTACTGGTGATTGAGGATAAGTTTCCTTGGCCTGTGCATCACGAGCAGACCAGTCACGAATGATGGCAATGATCTGTAACTTACCCACAGGTTTCTTCTTGATGTGTTCCACCATCCATGCGTAGATGTTTAACTGACGATGCCAGTCATCCTTCTCGTTCATCACCGCCCACGCACCAGTGACCTTGTAGTCGGAGACAGTGATAGATCCATCGGCTTCTGTTTCTTGCAGGTCGATAGCACCTGAGATGTGCCATCCATCAAACTCGGTGTGAAGGCGTTCTTCGACTACATGGTTATCACCCTTGCCATGTTCTAAGATGTTATGAACAGCAGAGCCGAACAGTGACCACACCATCTCGCTTGCGTCCTGCTCAATGTCATCCCAGTGTTTGTGCTTTAGCTGCACGATACGAGGAGAGCTGATGATCTCGGTTGCAGAGATATGAGCCTTACCTTTTGAGTAGGTAGGGCGGTGTATGACATTGACGAATGTCTGTGGCAAATTGAACTTGTTTGTGAACTTCATTTCCTCTCCTATGTGTTAGTTGGTGATGAATCATACCTGATATATTTTAAGTTTGCAATAGGTAGGTTAAAATATTTTTCATCAGGTAGGAGAGACTATGAGAAGAGCCATGAGAGTGGATGCAAATCAAGAGCAGATCGTGAGTGCTTTAAGGGCGCGCGGTGCGGGTGTGAGGGTGATATCACAGGGTGATGGGATACCAGATCTACTCGTAGGCTATAGGGGATTCACCATCCTAATGGAAGTTAAGGATGGTCAGAAAGTCCCATCTGCCAGGAAGCTCACGTTTGCTGAACAGAAGTTCTTTGATGACTGGCAGGGTGGGATGTTGGTCATTGTAAATTCTGTTGAAGAAGCACTTGAAACTTTGAAGAGGTGCGAGTAATATGTGTTCATTCCAGAGGGCTGGGTGTTTTGTAGGTTGCTTTTTTCCTTTGATTGGTTTTGTGGCTCCGTAACTGGGGCCACTTTTTTCAGAGGCAATACACATGAGTATCTGGACGCTGAAACGTAAGGCGGACTAACCTAGAAGCGGGAAGCCACAGTACACGCGGTCACTGTGGTAGCAAGACAGGGAAAAAGGTACTCAGTTGTGTTGGTGGTAAGCGGGTTAGCGCCGCGCGTTGTTCCTTAGTTCGGTTTTAACGCCATCACTGCTTCATGTGCCCACCAACAATCTCATTTATGAACACAGAAGACAAACTAGCGTGGTGTGAGCAGGGTGAGCATGATGAGGCAGTGTTTGCTGTCAGTAGGCTATTCCAACTTGGTTTGGCTGGCCACATCAATCCGGAGAAGCTTACAAATAAATACACCCACGACCTGTTCGTACAGTTTAAATCTGACCTCAAGACAGTCAGGACTCCTCTCTTTAAATCCCAAAAGCTTTATGGTATAGACCCCCAGTATGCGGTGACCTTTAACCTCAAGGATGGTGAGCGGTACGCCAAGCTATACCCCAATATTGTTGTGATCTTTGATGTTAAGTGGGAGCAAACGAGGATGGAGATAGGCGGTCAGGCGTACCAGGTCAAGCCTATGCACGAGACTTACGCAGGGTTCTTGAATGACATCCGTAAGGCTATCATGAAGGGTGGTAATAAGAAGATCGAGTACGCCAGAAGGGTTGATGATGTCAGTGGTAATGCCAAAGCCAGTTGGGTATTTGATGTTAGGTTGCTACAAAAATTGTAAGTAAGGTATTGACACAGACTGATACTGTTTGATATATTCCGATTCGTTACTGTTGCGAGTGACAAGTTAAGGCCACTTATGGCTATATTCCGCTTTACCTAATGCTTTCGGTAGGAGAGTCATTAGGCAAGGTCGCAACCGGAATGTAGCCTTAAGTGGCTTTTTTGTTATGGGACTGGGACTGTGCAGTGGGTTAGCTCCACTGTGACGGTAAATGTTTTGAAAACACTGCTTTATGTGGGCAGTCTCAGTCTCTCCTACAGTAACTTGTCCCAAGGTTCTATCGGGTTTTGGACTAGCATGAGGGAAGCGTTGGAAGCCGAAAGGTGTAGAGCGCAGTCCACTAGTTCTACTACGTTCTTACTTGGGGCGAGAGCGCATAAGAAGATGCAAGCGCAAATGGGGGAGATGCCAGTAGTGTCCGTGGTTCGTTTCTGCGGGTGGCGGTACTGGTTCAGGCGACCATGCTAGACGAGGTTACTCTCGGAAAGCGCCTGATGGGGTGGATAAGTAATTACTTCTACCCCCACCGGACACTCAGTCAGTGGCTCCGTGGTGTAAAGTCTGCCAAGGGATTTGTCGTCCCTTAGGCAGAGCCATGTTCACCGAAGCCTTGTCGTCCACCATAGTGTAAGCCTTCCTGCGTAGTTTTCTGATAGCTTTGTCGTGGATCTGGGCGATCCTGGTGTAAGTTCGTTTAAAGCACCACCCGATCTCTGTAAAGTTTAAGTCCATGTAGTAATACATGAAGATGACTGACTCTTCTCGGACTGAGAGGACTCCTCCCTCTCGGTTTACGAGGTACATCCCATCCTTGATACTTAGTAGTTTGGTGATCAAGTCTCTATCCTCTACCCCTTCGAGGTCTGGTTCAGCAAAGCTAAAGCCGAACTCTGGCAGGGGTGGGAGTTCATCATTTCGTGTGTACCAGATATCTCTTATTCTGTGATCTAGACTTTTAATCTTTAACTTCCCATACATTGATGTCATGTTGCTTTCCTTTTGGCTTATTTTATACCTGATACAAATATTTTCAACTAACTGTTGACAATGGCAATTATAGTGTATACTTCTGCAAATGCGTAAACAAACTCGTAGAGAAGTGTATCATCTTGAGGTATGCATTACTAAACGTTTAGGAATGGAGGCTGTATGAATCCGAGGAGCGTGTATGTGAACGCATATATGGCGGGGTTGATATCGATAGATCAGCAGAACACGCCATATAACGAGGTTGAAATTAAGGGTGACTTGGCTAGTCTTTTACAGTTTGCTGAGTTAACTATTCGGGATCGGGAGATAGATCAACATATGGAAGCAATGGAAAAACTTATGAAGGAAAAAAATGACTAATGAAGAAAGAGAATTGGATTTGCTAGTGGGTAACTTGGAAATGGAAGTAAAGCGTCTGAGACACATTGAGAAAACAGCCAGTCTGGTCGTCAATGTTTTTAGTAACACAATTGATTATCACATTTGGGATCAAGCTATGGATGCGCTTGAGGCTGCGCTAAAGGAGAAGCCATGAACAAAGATGAAGTGATAGCCCTTGCTGAAAAGTGCAAGCTGGCCGTGCTTATACACAGTCAATGGACGCATGAAATTAGAAAGTTCACCGTGGTTGATTATGTTGTTGAGGGCGACCTTGGAAGCCTGATGCAGTTTGCCGACCTAGTAGCCAATGCCGAGCGTGAGGCGTGTGCAGACATAGCTGATTACAAATTGGACAACAAAGGATTGACTGCATCTGACTCCCCAAAAGAATGGTGGAACTGTGCGTGTAAAAACATTGCAGATGCCATCCGAGCAAGGGGACAAGCATGACTGATGACGATGACATCCAAGAATACGCCCAACCTTGCCCAAACTGTGAGTTCCACAGGAAACGAGCACAACGCTGGCGTGAGGAAGCTTACAAACAATCGGGTTATCCATTGCCTGAACGTGGGTGGGTAGGGCTATCGCAGGAAAACTTTTTAGAAGCTTGTCAGATTGCAGAGCGAGGCAACTATTTAGTTGCGTTTCAGCGTATTCAACAAATTCTTAAGGAGCGCAACGAATGAACAACGAACCAGTAGCATGGCACTACCCAGACGGCAAGCCTGACCAATGCACAACAGACAAAGAGTATGCAGAGAAAGAACCTGCTTGGACACCGATGTACTACAAGCAAGAGTGGGTAGGGCTGACTAAAGAAGAGCGACACGAAATCAGCATGGCTAATAAACCATACGTTGCAGACATTATGGCGGCACATGAGGAAGAGCTTAAACGGAGAAACACATGAGCGAAGCAAGATTGAATGTATGGGAGAGGGCATTGGGTTGGCGTAAGAGGCAAATGATTATTCGTCAGCTTGACCCGATCTCTAACAAGATACGCAACGACACCTTGGAAGAGGTAGCTAAAGATTTTGAGGCTATGAAGAATGGTGGAGACACCACGGCCAGCTTTGCTGTCTATGTAAGGAGTTTAAAAAAATAAATAAATTTCTAGCACAACAACTGGCAATTAAAAGATTTTAAGGAGAAGAAAATGGAAGAAGCAAAGAGTGCGTTTGAAGCCTTGATGGTAACCAAACAAAAGAATGTATCTGACCTATGGGATGGCAAGGCATATACGAACAAGAACATTCATACCAAGTGGAGTTACTTCCTCATGGGTTGGACTATGGCTAAACAAGGAAAATAAATGTTATTAGATATTTCAAAACTAGATTTCAATTGCGACACACAAGTTCGAGTAGAAGTTGTTGAGGAGACTGTTGAAGACTATGCATACAAGATGGAAAAAGGGGTTGAGTTCACTCCGATTGATGTCTTCCACGATGGCTTGATCTACATTCCAGTCGATGGCTTTCACCGCATCTTGGCGGCTCAACGCTTGGGTCGTCAGAAGATCGAAGCAACGATCATCAAGGGAACTAAACGAGCCGCTTGGTTGTACGCAAGGAAACACGCCAACAGTAAGAATGGTATGCGTTTAACCAACGCAGACAAGCGCAAGAAAGTCAATGACTACTTGCAAGACTATGAGTGTATGTTTTGGACAGACGCTAAGATTGCAATTGAGGCTGATGTCTCCCTTCCATTTGTCACTCGTATGCGTGGTGGCAATAAGCCTGAGAAGATTATTGTTGAGCGCAATGGCAAAACATTCGAGCGCAAGGGTAAGAATAAGGCTAAGCTAGAGAATGTAGTTGAAGCACCGATTGAGAAGGATGATCCTCGTGATGATGTGATCAAACACCTGGCAGAAGAGAATGAGAAACTCAAGGATCAGATGATCATTGGTGCTATCGATGACACTGGCGAACAACAGACTGCATCAGAGTTAATTGAAGAACTTCGCAAAGAGAATCAGATCTTGTCTAACCAGTTGAACACAGTGAAGATCAGTCGAGACACACTCATGAATGAGAATGCTCAACTGAAGAAACAAGTCGCTGTACTTCAACGCAAACTAAAGAGCTTGGAGTCATGAATGAGTTGGCTTTATTCGCGGGTGCTGGTGGAGGCATACTTGGAGGCCACCTCCTCGGATGGCGTACAGTCTGTGCAGTCGAGTGGGAAGAGTATCCCGCAAGCATATTGTGCGCCCGACAAAATGATTACCTTCTCCCGCCTTTCCCGATTTGGGATGATGTGTGCTCCTTTGACGGAACTCCTTGGCGAGGAATTGTCGATGTCATCAGTGGTGGATTTCCATGTCAGGACATTAGTGCCGCAGGAAAGGGAGTCGGCATTGATGGAGAGCGAAGTGGAATGTGGGGAGAAATGGCGAGGATCATTCACGAAGTTCGACCCCGATACGTCTTCGTGGAAAACTCACCAATGCTCACTAGCAGGGGACTTGGACGAGTACTTGGAGACTTGGCCTCAATGGGGTTTGATGCGCGGTGGGGAGTGTTGGGAGCAGCAGACATTGGCGCAAACCATCAGAGGGACAGGATCTGGATTGTCGCCAAATGGCGTGGACAGCTTCCACACGCCCAACACCACAGGATTAGATGGTGGGAGCAACAGCAGGAAAGCATTGCGAGGTCGCATGGAGAAGCTTCCTACTCCGACTGCATCGGATCACAGATCACAACCAACGAGCAAGAGTTGGAAGGCGAAGGGGGCAATCAACTACAAGCTGAGCAACCCAGAGATCCAAGCCAAGTGGCCAACGCCTCAGAGCAGGGACTACAAGGGGAGCAGTGGTCGCAGTTTGAAGGGGATGGAGACAGATCTACCGACCAAGGTGAAGCAATGGCCAACGCCCGATGCGAACTGCGGGATCAGGGGGACTCAGCCGAACTGGGTGCCAGTAAGGAAGTCGGGGCAACCTGCTCAGTACTCGATCAATCAGGCGGTGAGGGACAGTCTTTACCCTACCCCATGCTCGACGGACTACAAGGGTTCGGGGAAGAATGGGGATCTGAGGGACAGACTGGACTATGCGGTGGAGAGGGGGGCAACGAAGAGCAAGACTTATTCGCAACCTCCTCCAAGCGGGGGGCAACTCAATCCAAGTTGGGTGGAATGGCTCATGGGATGGCCTATAAATTGGACGAGTCTGGAGGCAATAAATGAAATTGAATTCTGGTCGGAAGCAAGCACAAAGGCTTTTCAAAGCATTGATATGTCATATCTGTGGTGGGGAACAGACCCTTCACAGACACCATTTAGACCACAATCCTTTGAACAACGATCCGATGAACATTCAGATTTTATGTGTTCATTGCCACAACAAGGAACATCGGAAGCTGAAGCCAGTTCCATGTCAGATATGCAAGAAGGAATTCCAACCGAAGAGGGCGAGGAATTCCAAGATATGCAGTTCACCGTGTTTAAAGGAGATGGGCAGACTTTCTGCTATGAAACGATGGTCATCCCCAGAGTTGCGACTGAGATAACAGCAAGAGTTGACCGCTTGAAGGCAATCGGAAATGGACAAGTCCCATTGTGTGCAAGTCAAGCCTTTAGAATCTTAAATCGTAGGTAAGCCCAAGCTATCGGGCTAGTGTGATAGCAGTTTGGAGTAATCATGGGATTGGAATTAAGGCCTTATCAAAAGGCAACGCTAGAGGCTTTGCGTAAAGGTTTCATAGCAGGGAATAGAAAGCAGATTCTCTACGCACCAACTGGTGCAGGGAAGACAGAGATGGCTATCGCATTGCTCGAAGCCACCAAGGACAAGGGTAATCGTGCGGCGATGATCTTGGACAGGATCATCCTGTGTGATCAGACAAGTCAGCGTCTTGATAAGTACAACATTGATCATGGGGTATTGCAGTCAGGTCACTGGCGAGACAAGCCATATGAAAAGATCCAAGTGTGTTCTGCTCAGACACTTGAGAGGCGCGGGGAATTTCCTGGTCTTTCTTTGTTGATCGTTGACGAAGCGCATCAGACTAGAGAAGCAACAGTTGAGTTCATCAACAACAACCCTGATGTTCGGGTCATTGGCCTGACTGCCACTCCTTTTACAAAGGGGTTGGGAAACATCTATCAAAATGTTATCTCTACTGTCACGACCAAGCAGTTGGTGGATGACAAGGTACTCGTACCCTTAAAAGTATTCATAGCCAAAGAGATAGACATGACAGGGGCTAAGAAGATTGCGGGTGAGTGGTCGCCTAACGAGACTACCAAGAGGGGGATGCAGATCACAGGGGATATCGTAGAGGAGTGGGAGAAGAAGACGATTCAGATCTTTGGCAAGCCAGTCAAGACGATTGTGTTCTGTTCGGGCGTGGCTCATGGTGCAGACTTGGCTCAGAAGTTCGCAGCCTCAGGCTATAACTTCATTTCTATCAGCTATCAGGATGATGATGACTTCAAGCAAGAGGTGATCAAAGACTTTTCTAAGCCCGACACAGAGATTCATGGGTTGATAGCCACAGACATACTGACCAAGGGATTTGATGTCCCTGATGTGCTTATAGGCGTATCTGCACGACCCTTTTCCAAGAGTCTGTCTTCTCACATTCAGCAGATGGGCAGGATCATGAGGAGTCACCCTGACAAAGAGTTTGCGGTGTGGCTTGACCATTCGGGGAACTATCTTAGATTCCGAGAGGATTGGGATGAGGTTTACTCTAATGGTGTACATGAGTTACTTGAAGGCAGGGAGAAACCCAAGAAAGAACCGACTCAGAAAGAGAAGGAGGCTCACAAGTGTCCATCGTGTGGCTCATTTTGGATTGGTCTATCTGATACTTGTCACAACTGTGGCTATGTGAAGATGAAGAAGTCCAAGGTCGAACAAGTGGCAGGGACATTGGAGGAACTGGGTGGGCCATCGGATAGAGATATCAAACAGAAGTGGTGGTCGATGTTGAGTTGGTATGTGCGTAATCAGAACTGGAATCCTGGCAGAGCGGCTCATCTTTACAAGGAGAAGTTCGGGGTCTGGCCTAGGTCATTGCACGATATGCCAGAGATACCAGACAAGGAGGTTCTTAAGTTTGTGGACAACAGTATTAGGAAGTATGTGAGATCTATTCGGAGGAGTCGGTGATGGACTTGCTTAACTTTTGTCGCGCGCATGGCATCCTTATAGATTCAATGCCACCCATAGGAATATGGAAAAGGTTTCCGACTGAGGATCATCCACGCAGTAGAAATGGAGCGGTGAAGTTCATGGGTGACCATGCCTTCGTTCAGAACCATGCGGTGGATGTCGAGGTAGCGGTGTGGAAGATAGACGCTACCCATATAGTTGACCATCAGAGAATTCAGAGGGATGTGCGAGAAGCTGAACGCCAAAGGCAGGAACTTCAGAGGGCTGCGATAGCCAAGACTGCGAAGATTCTAACTGAGGCACAGTTTGGCAAGCATGATTATCTGAAGGCAAAGGGATTCCCTGATGCTGAAGGCAAGGTGTGGGTCAAGGATGGGGAGCAGTTCCTAGTCATACCCATGAGGGTTGGAGGTAACTTAGTCGGTTGCCAAATGATCGACCAGTCAGGCGGGAAGAAGTTTCTGTATGGGCAACGCACGAGCGGTGCAGAACTGGTGATCGACAACAAGGGTGTAGATATATTCTGCGAGGGGTATGCGACTGCGTTATCCATACAGTCTGTTTTGAGAAAGCTTAAGAGGAGATACAGGATTCATGTTTGCTTCTCGGCAATGAACCTTAAGAAGATTGCGTTAGCCATAGGGTCTGGATGTGTGGTTGCGGATAATGACAAGAGCGGAACTGGCGAGCGGATAGCTAGGGAAATCGGCTACCCATACTGGATGAGTGAAGTCTTGGGGGAGGATGCCAACGACACAATGCAGAGGATCGGAGACTTCCGCTTCGGTCAGGCAATCATCAAATCATTGAAGATTGTTTGAGTAGTTGAGATACTCCACACTCAAGACTTCGGGATTCATGATCTCGGCGGCGGTGAGGTTGGCAAGTATCTCAACTCCAATTTCGTAACACATCAGGCCTTGACCGATGTGGTCAGACTTGACTGTTACGAAACCATTCTCATCTTCGACTAGGTATATGGCAAATAAGCTTCTCTTTTTCATCAAAACATTTTGCCTAAACAATAGCCGATTGCAATACATACGCAAGCCAACTCTAAAATTTCTTGCCAGTAGGTTGGCTTGTCACCCATAACCTCGATTGCACATCCATACCTGGCACGATGATCTGAGTCGTCTGGGAAAGCCTCGGCCAGAGTTCGGGGGTAAGTTCGGGTCGTGTCCATCATGTAGTCTCCTTGATCTCAGCGAAATTCTCATCCAAAACCCCTGCGTCTTGCAACGCCATTTCGATGTTAAAAACGAAGTCACCTAGCATCTTTGGCATATCAAAACCCTGCTCAAGGTATGCGTCATGAAGTGACCAAACTAAATACTTGGCGTACTCTGCATCACCTTTGTAGGATAGGTATCCATTTTCTGCGTTAATCATAATCATGATAATTCCTTTGCGAGTAAGTTATAAAGTCTTCCCATTTCCTCATCTGATAAATTCAGATTGTTATAGATAGGGGTTGAACATGGATTGATTAACTCATAATCAATAGTTAATCGTGCGATTTCAAGAGCAGTTATTAAGTCTGATTTAGATAATGTCATTACATAATCTCCTTCATTGCCTGTCTTTATATTCAGATTGAATTTCTTCGTCTGTCATGTTGTCGTATCCCTTGACTCCAAAAGTCAAGATGTGGGCAAAGTACTCATCCTTACTGGCTGAGTTACTCCAATCGTGCAGATCGTCATAGATTAACCATTCGATCATTTCCTCTCTGGACAGTTCTTTTTCCTCTTGGGCTGCGGAGGCATCTAACTGCCCCTGATAATGTGCCAAGAGGGCGCGGTAGTGGTCGTCTAAGCCATTCATTGCTTCTCTCCTAGGTTAAGGTGTACCCATTCATCCATGTCTCCATCTACCATTGAAATCTCATGTATCTCATGGTCATTCCAACTGTAGACTTCAAGGTCGGGATTCAGTTCTTGTAACTGGTTGATTAGATCTTTGACTTTCATTTTTCTTCTCCTTCATTTGTTTAGATTGATGTTCCATTGCCATGACAGTCAGGGCAATATTTATAGACAGGCACTAACCCTCCGCTATCGTCAATGTCTATACCTTGGTCAGTCCAGTAGGCCTGACAACTTTCACAACCATGCGTGTCTTGCCAAATTGATTCTGCTTGTTGCTCCACTTCTTTCAATGCCACATGAAATCGACTGCGGTATTCGGATGGTGTTTCGTCTAACTGCTTGGCTTCGATTTCAATGTCATCAGTCCCATAATCTACGCCTTCGACAATGCTTCCCACAGTAAAAGACACCGCCAATTGACCTCGTTCATCCATCGCTTTCCATGTGCCTAATTCGTGCAAGTCATTTGGGTACATGGTTTTGCGAACCATCTGTTCATGGTAGTCATCAAAACAAGTGCCAGTTACTTCTAAGTATTCAATCGTCATGCACATATACGCACCGCAATCGGTGTACTTGTAAACTTGCCGATAAAGTTCTGCGGCACTATCAGCATCAGGAAATGCTTCGCTAAAAAAGCGATTGCTCAATTGATCTAATTCTTGTGGATAGTCTTTCATCTTAAGTCTGCCTTTCCTGCATGATGTAAAGCTTCATTCCACACCGCCCATGCATCAATGAGTTTTTGTGGGGGTTGGTCTTCGTTGTTGCCTGTGATGTAGAGAACGATATCCTCGACCTCAGACTCTTTGACCACTCGGTCATAGGTTACCGCAAAAGCCCTTTCATCCTCGTTCAATTGCTTAATCAATCCCTGTATAAAGCCCTGCTCATAGCATTCTCTGGCGAATTGAATATGCGAGTCACTCAATACGATTTTGCATCGTTCAGCGGTTTCTTCCATGATTTCTATATTCATTTTTGTTTCTCCTGAAAATAAGTTTTAGCATCTTGCCAAACGCCCCATGCGTCAGCCAAACCTGTGTAATATTCCATGCCATATTCTTCGCAGAAAGAATCGTGGTTATCTGCCCTGACAAACGCCTCTATAACTTCTCTAGGCGTGTCTGCGACATTACACAAGCAAGCATTTACAAAAGCTTCCTCATCGTCTGTAAGCTTGCGTGTGATGTCATGAACATATTGTTTAATCAGTCCGCCTCCCTGATCGTAGATGTTTACAGTAAAGTCATTATCAGTTGTGGAAATACAGACCGACCCATACATTTGTTTGTGTCCAATATCCACAACCAAAGTGTCCATTGCAAAGTGTTGATAAATCTCAATCATTATTTTTCCTTAATTAAACAAATACTTCGGTTGGGATAGGCTTCAAAATCAATTTAAGTCTTTCGCTATAATGCTCCTGGTATTTATAAAGTATTTCAATCTGATTTTTATTTAAATTCTCCCTATAAATTCGACCAATTAATGCACCATATTTGCAAATATTTAAATGTCGTTTTGCATAATCGGTAAATAACAATTCATTATCACGAAACGCAGCCACAAATAATTGTGGGTTGTTTGTTTCAATTGTTTGCCTTGTATTATGGCGAGTTGGGATATTGGTATATTCAATATAATATGTCATGTCAGCCTCCGAATGTCATGGGTGAATGTTTAAAGCCTGCTTTGGCAAAGTAAGCCTCCATGCCTGAGGTATCTTCATCGAAGGTATCTGTTTCTTCGTCATACAAGTTTTGCAAGAACTCAGGTGACTTGTCTGTGAAGTCTTTCCCTTTCTTGTAATGCCCTGCGTATTGCATACCCTGCTCAACATAGGTTGCTTCTACCTTGAAACCTTCCTCCTCCAATGCCTTATAGATTTCGATGGGGGGTGCCCATGCGGTTTCAAAGTACAGGGTTGCGGTATTTTTCTTGCGAGATGCTGAAAGGATGGTTGCATCCCATTTAGTACCCCAGTTTTTTATTCGCCAGTCGTACCATCCATTACCTTCGAGCAGGTCTAAGGGTGTGGGTTTGATCATGTCGAAAATTAAAGACTTGTCGCTACTGTCAAATTGCGTTTCCAATATGTCCAGAAGCTTTCGGTTACTGTCATTTGTTGCAGTAAGTTTGAGAGAGTTTGAGCACCAGTTAGGCATGATATTTTTCCTTTAATTTATCGGTTGAGTTAAATCCAATCGCCATACTTTTCCATAGCTTTCTTGTACGCTGAATAGTTCTTGAACGAACCTTCGTCTAGGCAGATCTTGAGGAATCGGTCAGACATGAAATAGCCTTGAGCCAACTCATCTCCTGACATTCCCAGTTCTTCGTAAGACTCGTTGTTGTACTTCTCTTTGAGAACA
>Ga0164294_10000700_pt1 | contig 31815 bp, 17 predicted proteins | sample GEODES005metaG_FD_111479 | JGI IMG/M metagenome (GOLD analysis project Ga0164294, IMG submission 111479) | Oligotrophic lake water microbial communities from Sparkling Lake, Wisconsin, USA - GEODES005 metaG | ecosystem: Environmental > Aquatic > Freshwater > Lake | place: USA: Sparkling Lake...
AATGGAAGATCAGCAGGAAGTTGATCAGGGTGGAAAGGACGAATACCGCCATCCATCCAAATCATTTTCATCGGTGATTTGTTCTTCTTAGTTTGTGGGAATTTGATTTCAACATGAGAGGATGGAGGACATCCTTCTGGGATATACTCTGGGTTCCAATCCTTGATGAAAACTTGCCCAACACTGCATTCTACTTCAGTTGGATATCCAAGTCCTAATATCCTGAAAGGAGAGTCGATTGTATGACATCCGATATCGCCTAATGCACCAGTTCCGAAGTTCCACCAGCCTCTCCATTTGAACGGATGGTAAAGTGGGTTATAATCTACGTATTGAGCTGGTCCAAGCCAGGTATTCCACTCAGCGGCAGTCATAGATTCTGGCAATGCCGGCTTGTCTGTTGGTACAGGAATTCCTTGTGGCCAAACTGGTCTGTTCGTCCAGATATTCACTGTATGCACAGTTCCAATCAATCCTTTGTCGAACCACTCCATCGCAACTTCCTGTGCAGGATTTGATGCACCTTGGTTTCCCATTTGGGTAACAACATTGTACTTTCTAGCCGTTTGAGTTAGCAACCTTGCTTCTGCAATGTTGTGCGTCATTGGTTTTTGAACATACACGTGTTTATTCAATTGCATACAAGCCATTGCAGCGAAAGCGTGAAAATGGTCAGGTGTAGAAATGGTAACAGCATCAATGCTTTTTCCCATTTCATCAAGCATCACCCTAAAGTCACGGTATTTCTTTGCGTTTGGAAACTTGGTAAAGGTTCCTTTTGCACTGTTCCAATCAACATCACTAACTGCTACAATGTTGTTTGCACCATTGTTGTAGGAGTTGTTGATGTCTGAACTTCCCTTTCCACCACCACCGATTGCTGCAATATTTAATTTATCACTGGGGGCAGTGTATCCTTTCCCTAAAACATGTCGGGGAACAATAAAAAAACCTGCTGCAGCAACAGATCCTTTTTGTAGAAAGTCCCTTCTTGAATTTTCTTTTTTTGGCATGAGTAATAATTTTTATGAATTTAAAATTAAACCTTGACAATATCGCCAAAAAGTTACAACAGTTTTAAGAAATGAACAATTAATTGATTCTTCAATAGGAAAATATTAATTCAAGGGATTTCTATATTGAGAAACTGGATGCTTTATGCAACGGCTTAAGCCTAGTTACACTGGTTATGTACCTATTTTGTATATTCTTATAGTTAATTCGCGATTCACCTAACCCTCCTCCCTACAACATCTTTGCATTCTTCTGTGCTTTCAACGCGAGTTCAGTCGCTAGAAAGCAATGCGCTTGTGGCATCGCAGTTTCAGTGCGGTTGATGATATCATCCACCAACTGTGTTCCGAATGGCAATGGTTGATCGTTGCAATCAATATGAATGGTTTCTTTTTGTGTAACCATGTAGAGATGGTTTCCATTATCATATCGTGCTATGTCAATGTTCTTTCTGATTTCAATAAAACCATCTGTTCCGAGAATGGTTAACCTGCCATCTCCCCAAGATTTCAATCCGTCTGGAGTAAACCAATCTACCCGAATATATCCTGATCCTCCGTTACCTTTCATCATCACATCCCCGAAATCCTCAAACATTGGATATTGAGGGTGATGAACATTGCCCACCTGCGAAGCAACAATTTCAGCTTCAGTAGATCCTGTAAAAAACAAGAACTGGTCGAATTGATGTGAGCCGATATCGGTGATGATTCCGCCGAATCTTTTTTTGTCGAAGAACCAATCTGGGCGTGATTTTGGATTCATTCTATGTGGACCTAGACCGATGGTTTGAATAACTTTTCCAATGGCACCGGATTTGATGAGTTCACCCGCTTTCACTGTTGCCTTGTTTTCGAATCGCTCGCTAAACAGGATGGAGTAAATGCGCTTTGTTGATTTTTGAACACGCCTTACTTCTGCAAGTTGCTCTAGGGTAATGATGCCGGGCTTGTCAACCAAATAATCCTTGCCATGCTTCATCACTTCTACTCCCAATGGAGCACGTTCGTCTGGAATGCCAGAACTTAATATGAGTTGTATTGAATTGTCTTCAAGTATTTCTTTGGCACTGCCGCTTACTTTAGCTTGTGGAAATTGTTTTGTGAACGCAGCTAAAAGATCAGCTTCCTTTGCATAAACAGCAACAAGTTCTCCTCCTCCTTTTATCACAGCATTCACCATTCCATAAATATGGTTGTGGTTTATATTGATGACAGAAAAACGTATTCTTGTCGCAACAGGTTTTTCGGCTTCCTTTTTACTGTTGAATGACGAAAGCATCATGAGTCCTGATGCTGCTGCTGTGCTTTTGAGAAAGTTTCTTCTTTTGGTTGAATGGCTATGCATGTTGATTTGAGTTTCAGCTCATGAATTTAAGACTTTTTTGGTTGTTTTTCAAAATGCAGTGAATTAATGAACCTTAGCCGTTCTAGTGTGTTTTTTTTATTAGGTTTCAAGTCAATAAAATTATTAGCCTAATTTCAACCTAATAAATAAACAGTATGATGATTCGTTCTTCCCTTGTATTGATCTTCTTAATGGCCACAGTGGCATCATTCGCTCAAATCGATCCGTCTAAAATCGACATCGTTCGCGATCATTATGGCGTGCCGCATATCTTCGGCAAAACAGATCCTGAAGTGGCGTACGGATTGGCTTGGGCACAGGCAGAAGATGATTTTGAAACCATCCAACTATCCATGCTTGCCGGTAAGGCGATGCTGGCTTCCTACAAAGGGAAAGAAGGTGCTTCCATCGACTATATCATCCACCTGCTTCGCATCCCAGAATTGGTTGAAGAAAAATATGAAAGTGATTTGAGTCCAGATTTTAAAAGACTCATAGAAGGATATTGCGCAGGACTCAACGCTTATGCCAAGCAACATCCTGAAGAAATATTGCTTAAGAAATCATTCCCCATTACTCCGAAGGAAATGATTCAGTTTTCCATCTTGCAGATGTCCGTTTTATCTGGTGCTGACAAGGCCTTGACGGCCATTTTCAACAACAAAGTGCCGTTATTAGAGAACTACAAAACAGCGGGTAGCAATGCATTTGCTTTTAACAGTGCCAAGACTACCGATGGTCAGGTTTACCTAGACATCAATGCACACCAACCTTTAGAGGGGCCTGTTGCCTTCTATGAAGCACATCTTTCCAGTGAAGAGGGTTGGAACATCCTAGGAGCCAATTTCCCTGGAGCTCCGTGTATTCTTCATGGTTGCAACGAATATCTTGGTTGGGCACATACGGTAAATAATCCCGATAAGTTAGACACCTATCAACTGGAAATAAATCCTGCAAATAAATTGCAATATAAGTTTGATGGACAATGGCTTACCCTTGAGCAAAAAACAGCACATTTGAAAATAAAAGGGATTCCAATAGCTGTTCCAAAAAAGGCTTATTGGAGCAAGTACGGTCCAACCATCATCACCGAAAGAGGTACGTTTGCAATACGCATGCCTTCATTGATGGATATCCGTGGCATAGAACAGTGGTATCGATTCAACAAAGCAAAAAATTTCACAGAGTTTAAGGCTGCGCTAAACATGTTGGCAATACCAGGGTATAACATCGTTTATGCTGATAGATACGATACAATTTATTATGTGAGCAATGGACGGATTCCAGTAAGAGATACAAAGTATGACTGGAGCTCAACTGTTCCTGGAAATACCAGTGCAACATTGTGGAATGAACTGCATCCTTTGTCTGATTTACCGCAAGTGCTTCAACCTAAAAGTGGATTTGTTTACAACACAAATCATTCTCCTTTTCATTCAACAGAAGGTCCAGAAAACCCAGTGATTAAGTTTCCAAACATGGGTTATGAAACCCTGGAAAACAACAGGAGCAAGCGTTTTGAAGAATTGGTAGCACAGCACGACAAGGTATCTTATGAAACTTTCAAGAAGATAAAATTCGATAGGCAGTTCCCTTCAAAGTTTGCATTTCCAATCAACATCGATAGCATGTTTTTGATGAAAGCGGAATCATATCCAGAGGTTGCAGATTTGATTACGAGCCTGAAAACATGGGATAAAAATTCAAATGCAGAAAGTGTTGGAGCTGGCACCTTTTTGAAAGTATATGAGAATATCAATAAGTCAAAAGGCTTATATGCAGCAACGGGAATATTAACAACTGGACAATCATTGAAAGTATTGTTGGAAGTGAAAGCAAAAATGATGGAGCAATTTGGAAGAACAAATCTGCAACTTGGAGAGTTGCAAAAACTGGTTCGCGGCGACAAAGTTTTACCACAACCTGGATTGCCTGATGTATTGGCACCGATGTATTCTGTGGCATACAAAGATGGCATGGTGAAGGGAAATCAAGGTGATGCATTCATTGAGTTGGTAAGGTTTACAAAGGATGGCCCGATCATCGAAACGTTGAATACGTATGGTGCTTCAGCCAGAAAAAATTCACCGCATTATACAGATCAGATGGAGATGTTTACAAAGCAACAAACAAAACCGATGACGTTGAATAAAGCGGAAGTGTATAAGAATGCGGAGAAGATATATCACCCGAAATAAATGAAAAATGAAGAGTGAAGAATGAAAAATGAAACAGCCGTGGCTTATTTCCCATCCCCGTCTCGCGCAAATGTATTTATTTCCCATCCCCGTCTCGCGAAGCGGACGGGGATGTTTAGTATAAAGAACCTCACCTTCCTCTTCGAGAGAAGGTGAGGGGAAATTATTACAAAACGTCATAACCTGTTTTATTCCCACCTCGTCCGCTGCAGGAGACAATGATGCCATGAAATCCTAACAACTTTTATAAAACGCATTCGGTTGCTCTTCCAACTGCATCTCGATTTTTTTTGCAGATGCTGTGATTGATAGTCCGCCTAAATTGGTGCATCTCAATGTATGATGAATTTGATCTCCAACTGCTTTCATGGTTTCTATCACTTCATCCAAAGAAATAAGTTGTTCATAATCTGATAGTCCCATATTCGCACAAGAAACGGCATTGCTGGCTGCCATCACATTCCTGCCTAAGCAAGGAGCTTCGACTCTGTTACCAATTGGATCACAAATGATGCCCAGCGAATTTTGCAGTGCCAATGATGCCGCTGCAATGCTTTGTTTGAGCGTTCCATTTTTCATCACCACAATGCCGGCTGCTGCCATTCCGCCACCAGAGCCAGTTTCAGCCATGCATCCACCTACTTCAGCTGCAAAGGTTGCATGCGCTGCTATGAATACTCCGATGAGTCCGGCTGCCAACATGCCCTTGATGATTTCATCTTCGTGCAACTGCATTGAATGCCCCGTTCCAAACAATGCGCCAGGCAATGCTCCACAGGATCCTGCTGTTGGCGCTGCTACTATTACACCCATGGAACTCTTTACTTCCATGATCGCGGATACATACATGATGATCCTGTTGTTTGCATCGCCTCCCAACAATTTTTCTGCTTCGAAATTTTCTTTGAACTGAAGCGACTGACTTCCTAAAATCCTGTCATGATAATGCGTTCCTTTCAATCCAGTTGAAATGGCATCTCCCATGATATGAATGATTGCCCGCATTTTTTCAAATATTTCTTCACCAGAAATATTTCCCCTTGCACTCTCGTAGTCAACTGCCAATTCCCACAATGATTTGTTCTTTCCCTCATTGTATTCAAGCATTTCGTTGCAGGTAATGAACGGGACTGTCATGTTTTTTCTTGCCATCACAGGCAACACAGGATTCAAAAACTTAATCGCAGTAATATCTTCGAATGCTAATAGTTCATTTAAGATAGTTTGACTTGGAAATGTTTGTGATTTGATTTGAATAAATGATGAATTTCCTTTGTGTAGTATGATGTCATCAAATTCAATGCTCGATTTCAAAAAATTGATGATCGATTGATGGTTGCTGCAATACACCAAAGTCTCAAAATAATCTCCAGCCATTGAAACAGCATTTCCATCTATTTCAATCACTTCAATCATACCACCACCGGTTGAAATGGCTGTTAGTTTCCTGGTTTCATTTTCGCTGCTGAGCGTTATTTTATAGGTATTTGGATGATCTACATCAATGTTTACAATCTTAATTTCATAGGTAATCCCTGCCGTTTCCAAATATTTTTCTGAGTTCGGAAGCCTCTCATCATAGGCTTCCCACCCGAGAAATCCGCCAAAAAGTCCCATGTCTGAACCCTGACTTTTATGCGTTGTTGCCAATGATCCATTTGGGTCAAATTCAATCAGGATATGCTTGATATGTCCATCCATCAAATCACGGCAAAGCCTTGCGATGCGCAGTGATGCAGCACAGTGAGAGCTTGAAGGTCCGCGCATAACCGGACCAATCACATCATTAAAAATACTTGGGAAATTGCTCATAGTTATTGATGAATCTTGAATGACAAGTTACAAATTTTTCTTCCAAAATGCTTCCATGGTCCTGCGCATTTGGAGGGTTGTGTTTTCTCTTTGACTGATGCCATGGTCGCGCATGGGGTAAGACATCATGCTGAATAATTTATTGTTCTTGATGAGTTCATTCACCAGCAGTTCAAAGTTTTGATAGTGAACATTGTCGTCTGCCGTACCGTGCATGATCATCAGGTTTCCCTGAAGTTTTCCTGCATGTGTAACAGGAGAACCTTCCTTATATCCTTCCTTGTTATCGTCTGGCAAGCCCATGTATCTTTCTTGATAAATATTGTCATACAATGTTTGCAGTGAAACGAATGAAACTGCAATGGCAGTTTTAAATACATCACCATGTCTGAAGATGCAATGCAGCGACATTTGTCCACCGCCGCTCCATCCCCAAATGCCCATCCTGCTTGCATCTACAAAAGAATATGTTTGTGCAATTTTAGTGGCTGCTTTGGCTTGATCATCTGCTGAAAGCAAACCAATTTGTCTGTATATAATTTTCCTCCAATCGCGTCCTCTTGGAACTTTTGTACCTCTTGAATCCACGCTCATAACAACATACCCTTGGTTGGCCATGTATTGATGCCACAGGTTATCGCCGGTGCTCCAATTGTCTTGCACCGTAGTTCCTGCTGGTTCGCCATAGACATGAAATATGACAGGATATTTTTTTTGAGGATCGAAGTTGATGGGTTTGATCATCCATGCATCAAGGGTGATATCACCAATGTCTACTTTGATGAATTCCTTAGGTCTCAAACCCAATTCGTTCATCTTATTTTTTTGTACTGCATTGTCTTCCAGCAACTTGATTTCCTTGTGCGTGTTCAGGTTGATTAACGAGATTCTTCTTGGTGTTGATGCATTTTCAAAAGAATGAATTGCATATTTGGTATCCGCTGAAATCTGATATGAATGATGCCCAGTAAAATTCATTGGAGAAACCCTTTCTGCCTCACCGGTTCCGTCGATCCTGCTTCTATACAAGTACCTGTGGATGGCGCTTTCAGGCGATGCGATATAATATACATAGCCGCTGATTGTATCAATGCAATTGATGTTTACCACATCAAAATTCCCCTTGGTGATCAAGCTGATTTCCTTTCCGTTTCTTGACACTTTATAGAGATGAAGCCATCCATCTTTTTCGCTTGTCCAAGTAAAAGCTTGCGCATTGTCAAGCCACTGAATGTTGTCGTGTATATCAAGAAAAGCACTGTCTGTATCAGTAAGGATGTTGTAAAAAGACATGGTTTTTGCATTGGCAATCCACACCCTATTTGTGTTTTGAAGTCTGTTTAGTTGTTGAATCATCAGCTCATTGGAACCAGGTATATAATCCATCCTTGCGAGGTAATTGTTCCGCGGATCACCTGGTATGTTGAACCATTTTGTTGTTCCACCCGTTGCTGGAATGACCCCTATTTTAACAGCTGAATTCGCTGTTCCAACCTTGGGGTATGGCAGTGGTATTGGTTTTGAATAGATAGAGTCAACGTTGTTGATCATGTAGAATGTACCAACACCTTTGGTGTTAGACTGCCAATAGGCGATGTTCTTACCGTCTGGACTCCACCTGAAACCGTCTCTGCAATCAAGTTCTTCTTCATATACCCAATCAAAAGTTCCGTTGATGATATCACCACCGCCATCTTTTGTAATTTGGGTGATGATGCCAGTGGCGATGTCTTCATTATAAATATTGAGTTTGCTCACGTAGGCAACTTTTTTTGCATCTGGAGAGAATTTCGCAAACATCAAAGTGGCTTCTTCTAATCCTTTGCCAACCTGGGTTAGCTTGTTGTTAGACAAGTTCAATATCCAATAATCGCCCCTTGAATTCTGACGCCATACTTTTCTTGTGTTGGTAAAAATCAGCACTTTGCTGTTGTCATCAGACCAGGTGTAATCAGCAACAGAAAGTGACTTATTAGCGCCTTTAGGGGTAAGCTGAGTTGCGCTGATTAATACTTTTTTTGTACCAGTTTCAACATCATACAACATAATATCCATGCCCTTCTGAGCAGTATTGTATTCAGGTGTCGAATATCCTTTGTTGTCTTTCATCCACCGCAATTGTCCAACACCACGACCGCCATAAACATTGTTTTTATAGATGTCTTCCAGGGTGAGTTGTTTTTGGGCGAAGGTTGGAAGTTGAAATAAAAGGGAGATGGCAAAGAGTAGGGTTATGAACTTGCTTTTATTCATGATGATGATTTTTTTTCTGATGATATTTTTTAATTTTTCCTCAACACATCCATTTCGAAGATAGACCAATTGTACTTTTCATCAGTTCCATTTTGAATGATTTTTATGAAACGGGCTGTCTGCCTAGGAAAAACTATATGCGTAATCCCCAATGGTCCTGTTCCTTCTGCGATTGTATTGCTCCATTTTTTTCCATCATTCGAAATAAGCACTGAATATTTCTTTGGTGAATCCCACAAGGCCCAAGTATTATCCAATTCAATCTTATCAAAAGTTTGCATTTTTTTCATGTCAACCATAAACCATTGTCCACCATATTGTTTCTTTGTCATGTCCCTCCAGCCAGTCCAATGATCCCCATCTATTGCATTTTCTGCAGGCACTTCAATGGGAATTTTATCTCCGCTGAATAAATACAAACTGTCTTTTACAGATGCTGTTGCAGTCCACTTTTTCTTTTCCAGTTTTGTGTATTTTTCTGTTGATTCATTTTTTATTTTCGGTGAACTGAGTGGCAAATGCCTTCTGCTACAAAATTCCATGTTCCTGCTTCGGCCCAGAACATCATGTAGTCCTCAGTTTCAGCGTTCCAACTAATTCCCTTTACACCACCATTGAATTTTTTATTCCAAATTATTACACCATTGACTTTAATTCTATTCAATGTTGAAAATGATTTTTTGGGGATACCTATCAATGCTTTTGTTCCTGTTGGTGCATTGACTTTTATTGAATATTGTGTTGCTGATTTGTTGATGGATACATTGATGTTTCCTTTAATGGATGGTACCACAACATTTATTTTTTTAAGAAACGCTTCTTTTGGCAACACATGAAAACTATTCCAACCGGGTTCAATGGGTGTAATTCCTGCGATGGTTTGTGAGAGGTTTATCACTGGTGGATTCCATCCGTGGTTCAATGAAGAAGCATCATCAAATGCATCAATCCATGAAGCCCACCACCTGTCGTAATGTTCCCAAAGCGTTGTGAAACTCGCTGGTATCATGGTTTTATACCTATTGGACATCCTCAGCAATGCATATTCTTCTTTTTCTATCAAACACAATGCTTCAAATACCCACCGGTCGAAAAACGAACTTGAAAATGTTTTTTTAGTGAGCACATTTTGATAAATTGCCTCCCAGGTTGATTTATCTGCCAACCCTGCATTTATGGCCATTGCATTGGCTCGGTCGTCTGGTTCAGGTACCTGCTCTGACATGTAAAAACTGCCTTTCCAAAATCGTTTGTGGAACATGTTTTTGATGCTGTCCAACTTCGCATTTATTTGCATTGTATCTGCTGCATGTCCACTGATCAACGCTATTTTTTTTAGTGTTCCTAAATCGATATACATAAAACATGTTTCTATCACTGCAATGTCTTTGTTGTCTTTCCCCCAATCATACCATTGTTTTTTATTACCTGGTTTATATGTTTTGAAGAGAAATGACTTGGTGGAATCATAGACAGATTTGATGGATTCTATGTCTCCCGTTTGAAGGTAATAATACCAAAGTCCATACTCTCCTAAAAATTCCATTTGTTGACCTGGATAAAATTTTGCATCAAGCGGACGTAATACCAACTCTTTAGCCAGTCGATGTGATTTTGAATCGAAAGCATAAAAACATTGATTCATCTCTGGTGTCCCATCGCCCCAGAATCCAACACGTTCGCGGTCTGGACAATCATAAAACCAATCACGCATGCAGAGATATGCAGTACGTGCTCCTTTCTTCCACAAGATATTATAGTCATTGTCGTCACATTCAAACGATCCTGCAAATTCAGTGTCAAAGCCAGTTTCACGGTATTGAACTGATTTTACTTTCACCCCTGCGGGGATGGTATACATTGCACCTTCACCACTGACCCAGTTTTTTGCTTCATAGGTTTGAGGACCTCCTTTTGTAACAAATGATTCCGTTGGTGTAAGGTATAATACGAGCGGATTGCTTGAATTCAGTTTGATGCTATCACCTGCGTTTCCTTCTAATTCAATCCATGGTTGAAAGTGACAATTGTAAGGCATTTGGCAAACTAGTTTCCATGTTTTATTTTCTACATGCGGAAGATCCTTTGATGTATAGATGTATTTTTTTAGTCCATAATCTTTGATGGTAGAATTTTTTTTCAGCTTGCTTTCAAGACTTTCTTGTTGACCATAACAGAATTGAATTGCTGAAAACAGAATGACGCTTAATAATATTTTCATCTATCAAATTTTATTCTATGGAATAAGATGCTCCCTTCACAGTAATGAATTCCGCGATATTGTTTGGAAGCAATTTGTATTTTATCAACTTGCCTCCTGACTTTATTTTCATACCAGGTTTGGTTTCTATTCTACATATTTCACCAGCTTTTGATAAAATATTTAATGATGATATTTTTTTATTTTCCCACTTATAGTTGAGTTCAAACCCGCCCCTGGCGCAAACTCCATTGATATGTCCATTGGCCCATTCTTCAGGTATGGCAGGCAATAGTTTGATGTATCCGTCGTGTGATTGCATCAGCATTTCTGTAATTGCAGCAGTGGTTCCAAAGGTTCCATCTACTTGAGGGGCTTTGCCACACAAGGCGAAAAGTGATTTACAACATTGGTCTTTCAAATATCCTTTGTAAATTTTATTGGCACGTTCGCCGTCATTTAACCGTGCCCACAATGCCATCTTCCAAGCCCTTGAAAATCCCATTGCTCCATCACCTCTTTCATTCAACACTTTTTTATACGATTCAATCAATTCAGGAGTTCTTTTTTCGTACAAAATTTTACCTGGGTACAATCCATACATGTGCGAAAAATGACGGTGATTTTTTTCTAATGATTTCCAATCTTCAGTCCACTCTTGCAATGACCCGTCAGATCCAATTTGCGGCGGCACAAGTTTCTCTCTTGCTGCCTCAACTTCATCAACAAATGAGCCGTTGATGGCAAGAATGTTTGAAGACTCAGAAAAATATCCAAAGAGGTCATAAAGGATTTGCATATCGATTGATGATCCAGCGCAGATGGTAGTCCCTTCGCGAAATCCTGCAGTTACTTCATCGAAATACGGTTTGTTTCCACCGCCATCAGGAAAGTTTTCTGGTGAAGTGGAAGGGTTCGTAACAAGCCACTTGCCATTGGGATGAGGCACTAAGAAATCCATGAAAAACCGAACGGATCCTTCAATGACAGGATAAATTTCTTGAAGATATTTTTTGTCCATCGTGTATTGGTAATGCTCCCAAAGCTGCGTACAAAGCCAAGCGCCGCCTACGGTAAAAGTTCCCCAAGTTGGACCATCCATAGGCGCTGCAACACGCCATATATCGGTGTTTTGATGAAGCACCCAGCCTCGTGCACCATAGCTTTCACGAGCAACTTGAGTGCCTTGGTCTTGTAGTTCTTTAACCATCGTTATCAGGGGTTCGGCGCACTCGGAAAGGTTGCTGCTTTCAACCGGCCAGTAGTTCATTTGTGTGTTGATGTTGGTGGTGTATTTTGAATCCCATGAAGGATTCATATCGTCGTTCCAAATTCCTTGTAAGTTGGCTGGTTGCGTGCCTGGTCTAGACGACGATATCATGAGGTACCTGCCAAAATTATAACTCAATGCAGCCATGGAAGGATCTGCTTCTGTTTGAATTTTCAACAACCTTTCATTGGTGGGTAGAAATGAATTTTTATTTGTTTGAAGATGCAATGATGACCTGTCGTAATAACTTTTGTAATCTTTTGTAGCGGCTGATAAAACTGCATCATATTTTTTTTCTTTGATGATGTTGAGTTGGTCATCCACTTTTTTATGTTGGTTTCCGCTAACATCTTTGTAGTTGATGAAATTGGTAGCTGCAGCAAAATATAGTGTTACTGAATTCGCATTATCAATAATTAAATCAACACCATCAGTTCTCACAGAACCTCCATCAGCAAAGGCTTTTATGCGTGCTTCGTATTTTAATTTTCCTTCAATTCCCATGTAATCTGCTGATTTTCCTGTTAGTATCAATCCATCATTTCCATAAGGATCCATCCTGAAATAATCAGTGGCATAGTTAGAATGTGTTTGATTTCTTACACCACGCAAATTGGCTTTGAATGAAATGCATGCGGGTTTATTTGAAGTGATGCGAACCACAACAACTTGATCCGGTGCCGATGCAAAAACATCACGTTGAAATGTAACACCATTTGCAATGTATGAAACGCTTGTAATACCTGTATTCAAATCAAGCCAACGTTTGTACTCTGTGATTGAATCTTGGTTGTTGAAAAACAAATGCAGGTTTGCGAGCCCTTGGTATTTTTGTTGTTCAACTGGATAACCCATGAGGTTTCTTCCAAAGAGGTTATGGGCTTCGAGGTATTTCCCTTCAAATACTTTTTTTTGGATATCGGGCAATACCTTGAATCCATCTTTTACAACAGTCGAGTATGGGCCACCAGTCCAATAAGTTTCTTCGTTGAGTTGAATCCTTTCTTCTTTGTATTTTCCAAAAACCATCGCACCCAATCTGCCATTACCCACGGGAATCGCTTCCTCCCATTTTTGTGCAGGTGCACTATACCACAAGGTAGCAGCGGGATCAAAGGAATTGTTGTTGAGTTGATTGATGGGGTTTTGTGCAAGAATTAATTGAGGTATAAAAAGTAAAATATGGAGGATGGTTATATTTTTCATTTGTGCTTTTGATTTTTTCTTGAACAAAATAGCGTTTTGAATTAGTTGTAATTTAAGTAAAATGTAGGGGTTTTGGATTGCTAGGGTTTTATTTCCCCTCACCTTCTCTCGAAGAGGAAGGTGAGGTTTTCTTTTGTCATCCTGAGCGAAGCGAAGGATCTCCCTGTCATTCCGAGCAACGCGAGGAAACCCCTGTCATTCTAAGTGCTATGTACATTTGGAAGCCTCTTCACTTTTTTAATGGTGGCTGAGCCTGTCGAAGCCACCGTAATATAAAGGACCTCCTTTCACCTGAGCGAAGCTAGGGAACTCCCCCCTCCCACCTATCAAAATATTCTGTATTTTTAAATCACCTTAAACTCATCCTTTATGATCCCATTTATCAAGAAACCGCTTTTTGCCTTAATACTCATCATCTGCAGCTTTTCATCATTCGCACAACAAGTTGATTCACGCTTTTTGGGTGGTCTCTCTTGGAGGATGATTGGTCCACACCGTGCCGGGCGGACCGTTGGCGTTACCGGTGTTCCGAGTCAACCGAGCGTTTTTTATATCGGCGTGAACAACGGTGGTGTTTGGAAAACCAACGATTTTGGTCATACTTGGAAGCCAATTTTTGACAGTGAAAACACCGGCTCTGTTGGTGACGTAGTGGTTGCTCCTTCAAACCCCAATGTGGTTTATGTGGGAAGTGGTGAAGGCATTCAGCGCCCCGATCTTTCTGTTGGAAATGGATTGTATAAATCAAGTGATGCTGGTAAAACGTGGACCAACATGGGTTTGAAAGATGCCCAACAAATTGGGGGCATTACCGTTGATCCTACCAATGAAAATAGAATATTTGTAGCAGCACTCGGACACCCTTATGGTCCAAATAAAGAACGTGGTGTTTACAGAAGTTTGGATGGTGGAAAAACCCTCGAACAAGTGCTATTCATCAATGAAAATACAGGTGCCATTCAGGTTACCATCGACCAAAATAATCCTAAAATTGTTTACGCTGATATCTGGGCTGCACGCCAAGGTCCTTGGGAAAATGGCGCTTGGAATGGTACAGAAAGTGGATTGTTTAAATCTGAAGATGGCGGAACTACATGGAGAAGATTAACCAAGGGATTGCCCACCACTACTGAAGATGGTTTGGGTAGAATTGGTTTTACGATTGCACCAAGCAACTCAAACAGGATGTATGCGACTGTAGATGCTGAAAAAAATGGTGGTATATATAGAAGTGATGATGCTGGAGAAAGTTGGTATTTGCTGACAACTGATGGGCGTTTATGGGGCAGAGGCAGCGATTTTGCAGAGGTGAAAGTGGATCCTAAAAATGCTGACATCGTTTATTCAGCCAATGTGGTTTTGTGGAAATCGACCGATGGTGGTAAAAACTGGACAGGCATCAAAGGTGCTCCTGGTGGAGATGATTATCACAGGATTTGGATCAACCCAAATGATCCAAAGATCATGGCATTGGGAATAGATCAAGGTGGCATTGTTACGGTGAATGGCGGCGAAACCTGGTCTTCATGGTACAACCAACCTACCGCACAATTTTATCATGTAAGCACTGATAATTCATTTCCTTACAATGTATTAGGTGGTCAACAAGAAAGTGGTTCTGTGGGCATCGCTTCCCGCTCTAATGATGGTAACATCACCTTCAGAGAATGGCATCCTGTTGGGGTTGAAGAATACGGATATGTGGCTGCTGATCCTCTTGATCCAAACATCATTTATGGAGGGAAAATTACAAAATTTGACAAACGAACTGGACAAGTTCAAAACATATCACCAGAGCCTGTTAGAAGCGGAAAGGTGCGTTTTATCAGAACTGCTCCAGTATTGTTTTCGCCGGTAGATCCAAAGACATTGTATTTCGCAGGAAACGTTGTTTTTAAAACCACAACTGGTGGACAATCTTGGGAGACCATTAGTCCAGACCTAACCCGCGAAACCTATGATATCCCTGCTAGCGTTGGAGTTTTTTCTAATGATAAGATGAAAACCATGCCACGCAGAGGGGTTGTTTATTCATTGGCGCCATCCTATCAAAATGTAAATACTTTGTGGGCTGGAACTGATGATGGATTGATACACATCACCAACGACGGTGGAAAAACCTGGAAAAATATCACTCCCAAAGCAATCACTTCTTGGAGTAAAATTTCTCAAATTGATGCTAGTCATTTCGACAACCAAACTGCTTATGTGGCTGTAAACCGCATCCGTTGCGATGATCAGGCTCCATACATTTATAAAACCAATGATGGAGGAGCTACATGGAAAAAAATTGTGGTTGGACTTCCAAATGAACCCATCAACACCGTTCGCGAAGATGCTGTGAAAAAAGGATTGTTGTTTGCGGGTTCTGAAAATGCAGTATATGTTTCATTTGATGCTGGAGAACATTGGCAAACACTCAGGTTGAACATGCCAGCAACTTCCATCCGCGACCTAGTAATTAAGGATGATGATATTGTGATAGGAACCCATGGAAGAAGTTTCTGGATTCTTGATAACATCACTCCGCTACGCCAAGTGAAGGTTGAAACTGCAGTCCAAGATGTTGTGATGTTTAAACCCCAAACGGCGATGAGGATTCGTTGGAACATGAATACAGATACACCATTGCCACCAGAAGAGCCAGCAGGACAAAACCCGCCAGATGGTGCAGCCATTGATATTTCATTGAAGGCTGATGCAAAGACACCGGTGATTATTGAGATACTCGATCAAAATAACAAGTTAATCAGAACGATTTCAAGTACGGATACTTTGTATGCAATACCTCCAGTAAACATTCCATTGTATTGGATTCGTCCACAACAGTTGTTGTCTGCAAAAGCAGGCGCACAGCGCATCTTCTGGGACATGCGTTACACGCCATTGAATGAGCCAGTGAGTTTTCCAATGACTGCAGTTAAGAACAATACAGCACCTGAGCCAACAGCACCATGGGTGATGCCAGGTATGTATAAGGTGAGGTTTAAAGTAAATGGACAAACAACAGAGCAGCCACTGAAAGTTGTCATGGACCCTAGGGTTAAAACACCATTGAAAGATTTACAAAGACAACATGATTTGTCTATGATTTGTTATGAAGGAAAGAAGAAAACAAAAGATTCAAATCCAGATTTGTATAGAAAATTTGATGCATTGTTTGGGATTTTAAGCCAGACTGATATGGCACCAACATCACAGATGGAAACTGCTGTGATGGCGGCGCAGAGGGAGCTTCAGGGTAAATAAATTTCGCTGTAATTATTGAATTTTTGTTCCCATCCCCGTCTCGCGCAGCGGACGGGGATGATTTATTAGCGAGAGAAAGCGTCACCTTCCTCTTCGAGGGAAGGTGAGGGGAAATAAATTTAGTCTTAAGTAAGTATCATCTTCCCATTGTTCTCGTTGATAATGTATTTATAAAACCTTCTGTACTCTTCAGAATGGATTGGTTCAATTAGGTCAGAATTTGTGTTATATTTTATCTTGATCTTATTGATGGTTTCTGTCCTTATTTTTTCTGAATCTTTAATATTTTTTAATGATACACAATGAAGCATTGATGTCATCAACAGAAAAATGGGTTCCTTTATTTGACTAATAAGTTATCTTTTTAATGAGGTCTATTTCTAATTAATTGAATTAATCTATACCTTAAAATGGAATATTGGGTTTATTCAGATGCCTTGATATCGAATTTGTGAAATACGTTAATTTAATTGATAAATAATGGTGTTTATTAATATAAGAATACATTTAAGTTAACATTGATTTCACATGAAAATATGAAATTGTAATTTTAAATGTCATTGTGATTCAGCCGCCTTTTCAGGTGGCTTTTGATTTCTGATTCTTTTAAACAGATTAATTTAGATTTTAATGAGTACAGCCATATTGTATGCAGAAAGTGAATTCACTCCATGGAAGGAGAATATTGATTTGGAAACTGTTGAAACAATTTTTTCAGCTTTACCCAATACAAATAACATTGAAATCATCCATATGAAAAATCCGGATGATGCTTTTGGCAAGTTATTGGCTACATACGATACTGTAATTAACATGTGTTATGGATACATGAAATATTCACAAGCTAATGTTGCAATTTGGCTTGATGAATTTCATGTAAGGCATCTCAGTTCGTCTGGCTTTGCTCAGAAAAGGGTAGAAGATAAAATGTGGGTTGAAAAATGTTGCCTCTTACATGATATTCCTGTTCCCAAATCTGTTTATTCTGTAAATGATCTCGATGAATCCTTGCATATAATCAAACCAAGATTCGGTAGCTGTCATCGCGATATGGTCATAATAGAGGGGCAAGAACTTAAGGAGACTGTTTCGAAACTGAATACAGAATTGTTTGTTTGTCAGCCTTATTTATTTGGCAGGGAATTTTCAGTAGCAGTAATTCCTTCTGATAATGGTTTAGAACATATTGCTTTGCCTCCTGTAGAAATTGTTCCAGTTCCCAAAAGAGATTTGTTTGTAGCAGGCAATTCTTTTGGAACCACAAAAAGGGAATTTTCTTTTGATTTAAGTCAAAGGCTTGTTAGGAAAATGATGGATTTGGCTGTAAGGCTCCATGAGTTAGCAGGACTACGATATATGTCACGTTTAGATTTTAGAATATCAAATGATGAAGTCTACGTATTGGATTTGAATGCAATGCCTAACTTACACCCAACCAAAAGCTTGTTGCCTTTAATCTTGGAATACAACAAAATTAGCATGAAAGAATTGTTCAGACGCAAGTTGAAAATGAAATCAATTAGCGAAGGCCTTTCTAGATTTTCAGTATTGGGTAAAAAATTGTAGCTAGAATGAAATAAATTTTAATCTATGCTCAGCATATAATTAATTTTTTTATCATGTTATATTATTTAATGCGGAATTTTTTGATTCCCACCAACACCTCATCCAAATTCCTCACCATATCATCCGCATTCTTTTTTGAGAAAACAATGGGTGGTTTTATTTTCAACACATTGTAAAGTGGACCATCAGTGCTGAGCAAAAATCCCCTTTCTTTCATTAATTCCACAACCTCGTCTATCTCTGGAACTGCTGGCTCCTTGGTATTCCTGTTGCGTACCAACTCTGCGCCAATAAACAATCCATGTCCACGCACATCTCCAATAATGGCATGTTTTTTCATCAGTTCTTTCAACCCTTCCATCAAATGATTTCCTACTTCCAACGCATTTCGTTGAAGTTCCTCCTGTTCAATAACTTCCAACACAGCAATACCTGTTGCCATTGAAACAGGATTCCCCCCAAAGGTGTTGAAGAACTCCATCCCATTGTTAAATGCCTCGGCAATTTCTTTTGTAACCACCACAGCTGCCAGCGGATGTCCATTTCCAATTGGCTTACCCATTACCACAATGTCTGGAATAATATCCTGGAGCTCATATCCCCAGAATTTTTCGCCTACGCGACCAAAACCTACCTGCACCTCATCGGCAATACAAAGTCCGCCTACGGCCCTTATATGCTTGTAAACCTCTTTTAAATATCCTGGAGGTAAAGGAATCTGTCCACCCACTCCCAACAGCGTTTCACAAATGAATGCAGACGGTGCCTTGTTTTCTTTTTTGAGTTCTTGTATGATGCGTTCCACATCGGCTGCATATTTCTCGCCTGCTTGTGCATCATCATATTGATACGGACCTCGATACAAATCTGGATTGAGTGCTTTGTGTATCCAAGGCATTTTCCCAAAACCACCCTTGCCATCGAATTTATATGGACTCATCTCCATGGATGCTGTGGATGTACCATGGTATGCATGATCGAGCACAATCACATCTTTTTGTTTAGTGAAATGTCGGCTCATCCTTATCGCCAAATCATTTGCTTCACTTCCACTGTTCGTGAAATAACAAACCGACAAAGATGGATCCAAGGTTTTTTTCAACATCTTGGCAAAATCAATCATGTTGTCGTTTAAGTATCTTGTATTGGTATTTAACGTTGCAATTTGTCGCTGCATTTTTTTAACTACAGCAGGGTGACAATGTCCAACATGACTTGGGTTGTTTACACAGTCCACATAGGTTTTCCCTTTGTCATCATACAAATATTGCAATGCCCCTTTTACAATTTTTAATTTCTTTTTGTAGCTGATGCTTAGGTTGTATCCAACGTGTTCTTTCCTTTCTTGCAGGATGTTTTGATAGTTGTCATCGTTGATAATTGGTGGTAATCCTGTTGCTATTCTTAGCGCATGTTGAAATTTTATTGGATTGATTTCTATGAGTTGAAACAACAGTTTCCATGCAGGCATTTCTGTGATAAAATGATGTTCGTTGTTGCTTGACAGCGAGGCATTGTAAGCTGATTCTGTTACACTGATGCATAACCTGGCAGCTACAAGGTAATACACAAAGTCCACTTCTTTTTCTGTGAGTGGTGTTTCTTTTGAATAGCCAGTTGCAATCAATTCTGCTGCGCGCATTGGATCATAATTGTTCAGCATAGCATACGTGCAGGCGATTGCTACATTGTTGATTCTTGCTGTATAGATCATGTCTCCAAAATCAATCAATCCACTTACATGATCATCATTAATCAACAGGTTATAATCGTTTGCATCGTTGTGAACATAAGCATGTGGCAACGATGAGATTTCAGGAAGTACTTCTTCCTCAAATTGCATCAAAAAATAACCTGCTATTCTTCTTCGTTCATGATTTTTGATGTGCTTTAATTTCTTAAAAGCATCTGCGGCTGTGCTGATATCCCATGTATACTTTCTGTGCATGGCAGGATGTGAAAAATTTTCCAACGCTTTGTCCATCTGACCAAGAAACGATCCCAATTCATGATACAGTTCATCTTTTTTTGATGACTGATCTACCCAAAATGTACCTTCTAGGTATGTCAAAATGCGTAAATAATAATTTGTATTATCGATGATGATTCTTGTGATTTCAGTTCCTTCTCCATTCAATACATAATGCTGAAACTTGCCATTCAATGCACTTTCTGATAGGTGATTGATTATTTTTACCTGCGCATCTAAAAAATAATAATTATGTGCATCCGTGGCAATTTTTAGCACAAACTTTTTCCCTTCATTGGTTTCCAATAAAAAATTTTGCTCATCATATCCATTCAAAGTTGATGCAACTGAATTTATGTGATAATGTTCTTGTGCTAGTTTTTCTGCTTCAGCAGTAGAGAAGGTTTTCATCAACAACTTATTTTTTATAAACCGGTTTAATTGTAAAGGTATAGCGATAACCTTGATAAGGTAGGGTATATGCTTGATGCGTTTTTGCTCCCCAACTGTTATCTCCGCCAACACCCATTTGCTTGAAGTCTATATTCCACCAAATCATGTCTTCATTTTGAATTGAACCACCATGGTTGTTTTCTGTTGCATTTCTATCGAATTCAAGTTTATCCATCCCAAAATGAAGTACACCTGAACTTAACAGTGATTCTGAAAATACCATCAATCCTATTCCATTTTTATTGGTTTGTGAGATCCAACGAACATCAGTCCTGTAGCCACTTTCCTGAGCCCTTGCATAAGGGTGGAACAATGAGTCTGAAGGCATTGAATATACACCCACTTCTGATGCATAATTTCTGTCCCAATAATTGTCAAATGGTCCTCGTCCATACCAGCTTGTTTTGTCGAATGCTCCTTGTAAAATCATTCTCATGCCAAACCGTGGAAGTTCAGGCATCGATTTTTTCCCTGCTATTAATTCTGCATCTATATTAATTAATCCCTCACAATCTATTTTGTAAATCGTGATGTAATGTGCATCGACTGAAGAAAAGTAGTGGACTGTTTTAATTTCTATTATACCGTTATTATCCTTTGAAGTAATCGAATTTAATGTTGATTTTTTAACTGCATCCTGCCAAACTCCTGCCCTCATCTGTAAACTGTTTCCGATGTCATTGTCTGTAGGTCCTCTCCAGAAATGTGGCTGTAGATTTTCTTTGATGGTTTCAACTCCGCGTATCCTGTATGACTGCATCCAGCCTGATTTTTTGTTTATTTCAACGGAAAATAATTCATTGTAAACCAAGATGCTTTCACCCGTTTCCTTTTTTTTCAGGTTGATTATTTTTGACTCTTTTTTTACTTGCTGCTTTCTTATTGTAGGGATTTTAAATTGATCGGATGCTACTGTAAATCCTGCATTGATGGAATTTGAACCTGAAATTTGATTTGCTTGTAAGTGAAGAAAATATTCCTCTCCAGGAATTTGAATAAATTTGGGAATGGGTAGATTTATGTATTTGGATTCATGTGGTTTGATATTTACTTTTGGCAGAATTCCACTAACAATATTTTTCTCATTCGATTTGATTGTCCACTTTATTTCATAATTCCTTAGGTCAATAAAATCGTATCGATTCGTGATGTTGATTTTTTTGTTGATAAAATCCAACGAATCAAAATAGATATTCTGATAAACTTTTTTTACTTCAAATGCCTGTGGATGTGGAGTACGATCTGCAGCAAAAATACCATCTGCACAAAAGCTTGTATCGCTTGTTGCACCTACGTTTCCCATGTCTCTTCCATAAGCCCAGATCCACCTTCCATTTTTATCTTTCTTCTTAAATGCTTGGTCTGAGAAGTCCCATATAAACCCGCCTTGCAATTGTTCATGTTGATACATCAAATCCCAATCATCTTTTAAATTCCCCCCGCTATTGCCCATCATGTGAGCATATTCGCATTGGATATACGGGCGATCATGTTTTGTTTTAACATATTCCTGCATGATTGTTGTTGACTTATACATTGGCGCAATAACGTCTGTGTATGGATTGTCTCGTGCCTCTTCGTATTGAACAAACCGTGAACTGTCTCTCGATTTTAAATAACCATGAGTTGCTATAAAATTATTTCCCCAACGGCTTTCATTGCCCAACGACCATCCGATGATGCAGGTAAAATTTTTATCCCTCTCAAACATTCTTTTGGTTCGGTTCATATAGGCTGCCTTCCATTCATCTTTGTCAGACAATGTTTTTAATGGATGAAAATCCATGCCATCACATTCGATGTTCGCTTCATCAATCACATACAATCCGTATTCATTGCAAAGCTCATACCAGTCTTCACTATTCGGATAGTGTGAAGTGCGTACAGCATTGATGTTGTACATTTTCATCAACTTAATGTCATCAATCATGCTTTGGTGTGTAATCACTTTTGCAGTATACATGTCGTGCTCATGCCTGTTCACACCTTTGAGTTTTATCGCCATGCCATTGATCAACATCAATCCATTTTTTATTTCAACTCTTCTGAATCCAACCTTGTTTGATATGGCTTCTATGGTGTTTCCTGATTGATCTTTTTGTATGATGAGCAGTGTATATAAATTTGGCGTTTCTGCATTCCATTTTTTGATGGAAGCTATTTTTGCTTTGAATGAAATTGGTTTTTCATCAACAATTATTTTGCTCAGCGTTAGAATATTTTTCCCTTTATTATTTTCGTCAATCAAATTGATTTCAATCGAGCCTATTTTTTTATCAGTCTTCTTCATTTCCACTTCAACTTCGAGGGTACCATGCTGGAAAGTATCATCTAATCCTGCATGTATGTAAAAATCGTTGATTCCATTTTTTGGCCTCGCAATCAGCATCACACTTCTCTCTATGCCACTCAGTTTCCACATGTCTTGCCCTTCAAGGTAAGTGCCATCGCTGAACCTGAAAACCTGCACCGATACACTGTTTATACCTTTCTGAATATATTTGGTAATGTCGAATTCTGCAGGTGTTTTACTGTCCTTGCTGAGTCCAACATATTGCCCGTTAATCCATAAATAAAAAAACGAATTGACAGCTCCAAAGCGGAGTATGATGTTTTTGCCATTCCAACTTGCTGGTATTGTAAATTCCCGTTTGTAAGATCCAACGGGGTTATAGTCTTCTGGAACATAGGGTGGATTTGGCTTTATGGGATATTCAACATCTGTGAAGATAAATTTATCGTAGCCCTCTGTTTGCCAATTGGCCGGAACCTTGATTTCTTTCCAACTGCTTACGTTGTAATTATTATGTTGAAAATCCATTGGGCGTTGAGATGGGTTATCCACCAATTTGAATTTCCACAGACCATCAAGCGATTTTATAAACGGAGAAGCAGTTTTTTGGAGGGCTTCCACTTTGTTGGGGTAAGGAATAAACCAAGCATGTGGTTCTATGGTATTTTCAGCAACCAAACCGGGATTTTCCCAATCGTTTTTTTTGCTTTGGGAAACGCCAATCATGCTTAATGACAATAAGCCACCTATGAGTAGAGATTGAAAAGAATGTTTCATTCCTAGAATTTCAGGAATAAAGATATTCGATAACTTGACATGGTGATTAAATAAAAAATCATCCCTTATATTTAGATTTCAGTCCAACAGAAGTACATTTGTCACTAAAAATATCAATTATGCAACCCAACTGGATAGGAGTTTATCCCGCAATCACAACTAAGTTTAAAGACAATGGAGATTTAGATATAGAGATGAATGTGAAGGGACTTCACGCGCAAGTGGATGCAGGTGTAAACGGTATTATCCTCAGTGGTTCTTTGGGTGAGGCCAGTACAATCACTGAAACTGAGAAAGAGATTTTGTTGAAGGAGGCTCTAGCGGAAGTAGGCAGTAAGATCCCTGTAGTGCTCAATATTGCTGAGGGTTCTACTGCTGAAGCAGTGCGCCAAGCCAAACTTGCAGAAAAATGGGGTGCCAATGGATTGATGTTGTTGCCTCCGATGAGGTACAAGAGTGATGACCGTGAAACCATTCATCATTTTACAGAAGTGGCCCAGAATACGGGACTGCCAATCATGATTTACAATAACCCCGTTGATTATAAAATAGATACGACACCGGATATGTTTGAGGTTTTGCTCAAGCAAAAAAACATCGTTGCAGTAAAAGAATCAACCCGAGATATTACCAATGTTACGAGGTTGATCAACCGTTTTGGCACTGATTTGAAGATACTTTGTGGGGTAGATACCTTGGCGATGGAAGAATTGCTGATGGGAGCCGATGGATGGGTAGCAGGGTTGGTCTGTGCGTTTCCAGCAGAAACTGTTGCCATTTATCGCCTTGTGAAAGCTGGCAGAATTGCTGAAGCCACCGCTATTTACCGTTGGTTTATGCCGTTGTTGGAGCTTGACATTCATCCCAAGCTGGTTCAATACATTAAATTTTGTGAAGCAAAAACAGGATTGGGAACCGAGACTGTTCGTGCACCAAGATTGACAATTATAGGGGAAGAAAGAAAGCGTGTTGAAGCTGTAATAGATGCTGCATTGGCTGTGAGGCCTACGTTGCCAGACTATTTGTCAATCGTTTTATAGTTCCTGAGCTTGTCGAAGTAAAAACATATCAACTCATTACAATGAATGTACACACAGACGCAACTGCAATTGAGATAAATGAAACAATGGATGCAGCAAAGTCTGCTTCAACTATCATGCGCAAGCTTTCGCTTACAAAGCGGGCGGCACTTATGTATTCCATCGCAGATGCATTGGAAAACAGCGGTGATTCGTTAATTCAAGTTGCCATGGCTGAAACAAACTTGCCTGAGGTTCGATTGAAAGGCGAGCGTGGAAGAACGGTATTTCAGTTACGCAGCTATGGAAAGGCTTGCGAAGAGGGAACTTGGCTCGAAGCTTCAATTGATACTGCTATCCCAGACAAGGTTCCTGCGAAGCCAGACATCAGAAAAATGCTCGTGCCATTGGGACCAGTCGTTGTTTTTGGGTCTAGCAACTTCCCTTTTGCCTATTCAACGGCAGGTGGTGATACAGCTTCTGCCTTTGCTGCCGGTTGCCCAGTTGTCGTGAAAGCCCATCCTGCGCATCCACAAACCAGTGAAATAGTCGCCAACATCATTCACGAAGCTGTCAAATTAAACGGTCTGCCAGCAGGTGTATTCGCCCATGTTCATGGTGCTTCCTTTGAGGTAGGAAAGGCCTTGGTGATGCATCCGCATACAAAAGCAGTAGGATTTACAGGATCTTATGTTGGTGGAAAAGCTTTGTACGACATGGCCAATCAACGAAAAGAACCCATTCCGGTTTTTGCGGAAATGGGCAGTGTAAATCCTGTTTACTTGCTGGAAGAAAAATTATTAGCAGACGCTGAACAAATAGCCACGCAATACGCAGGATCCATCACATTGGGTGTGGGACAGTTTTGTACTAAGCCGGGATTGATTTTTGGAGTAAAGGGAGATGGGTTGGACAGGTTCATGACTGAGTTGTCAAAACAAATAGGTTCAATGCAACCGGGTAATATGCTTCACGCCGGCATTGCAAAATCCTATCAACAAAATAAAGAAAACGCATTGGCGCAAGAAGGGATATCGATTTTAGCAACTTCTTCAACTCAGGAAGGAGAGAACCAAGGAGCACCCACAATTGCTAAGGTCACAGGGAAAGATTATTTGAGCAATTCGCTGTTGCATCAAGAAGTATTTGGACCATACTCATTGGTGGTTGAATGTGAGGATGCAGATGAAATGTTGAACATCGCAGAAACCATGGAAGGACAACTTACCACTACTGTGATGGGAACTGATAATGATATTCAATTAAACGAATTATTGTTTGATGCAATTGCTGATAAATGTGGTAGGATTATATTAAATGGTGTTCCAACGGGAGTAGAAGTATGTTTGAGTATGCACCATGGTGGCCCATTCCCTGCCACAACAGACAGCAGGTTTACCTCAGTGGGGGCAGATGCCATCAAACGTTTTGCCAGACCCATGTCATTCCAAAACTTTGCAAATAACCTTCTGCCACAGGAATTACAAAACGAAAATCCACTAAAAATACTTAGAACTGTGAATGATAATTTGGGGTATGATACTATTTTTTAGAATCAAAAAAAGATATTATTGATAAAATAAAAACAGGGTTAAATAGCTTTTACCTTTTTAATTTTAATTTAAAGATTTGGGAGACTCCATTCACGTATAAAGTAGAAATTTAAATTGTTTTTAACTTCAAATTCTATGATTTTGAAACAAAATTTCCACCCTATGTGATAAGTTTATAAAAAACCCAATGTCAATGATACCTGATGTCATCAAAAAAAGCGGTTTGCAAACCATCGGTCTTTTAAGCACGCTTTATTTATCTAAACCCAATGATAATTTTTTTGCAGGAATTTTTCAATCAGAAAATAAGCTCTTTATTGTTTTAAAAGTAGAGGAGGATTTTTTTTTGAAATTGCCTATTACGGAAAAAGAAATTGAAATGATTTTTCGTGGAGAATCAAGCTTGTCTTCTATATTAAAGCGATTTGAAGGTCCTACATTTTTATCTTCCTCTGAAAAAAATACCAAAACCCCGTCTCGAATAAAGTTGCTTATTTCAACATTATTGTTGGAAACCGCTAACAGGATTTATACAATTCCCAATGCTTATTACTATTGGAATGAATTTTATTACGAAAGGCAATTGCTGAAATAGGTTCTTCGATTTTGTGTTTTATGGTAATTTTCGTAGCTTTTACTTTCTAAACGTCAGCACCTATGGCATTCACCAAAAAACCTTTCGGCAGATATCAAATACTCAACAGGCATCTCAAACGCAACAATGGCTATACCATCAAGGAATTAACGGAACTCGTGAATGAGGAGTTGAGGGAATTAGAATTGATAGAAGATGGAGAAATTACAAGAAAATACCAGGTTTCTGAGCGGATGATCAGAAATGACCTGTCAGATATCCAGGACTATTTTCCGGTAATTATTTCAAAGAAAAACGGCAAATATTTTTACGAAAGCAAAGAAGATTCTATCGACAATATAGATTTAAGGGAAAGCGACAAGAACACCATAGAGTGGGCTTTACAGGTGTTTTCAAGGTACAAGGGTACGCCACTTTTTGAAAAATTTGATGATGTCATTACAAGAATCATGTCTAGCTCCGTGTTGAAGAAAATCAACCATACCAAGCTTCGTAATTATGTTCAAATAGGGGAAACGGCAGAAAATACAGGCATGCAGTGGATTGAAATCATTTATAATGCTATTTCTGAAAAAAGGGCGTTGAAATTGTACTACAAATCTTATGGCGACAACATGAGCGTGAGAATAATTAGTCCATGTCTCCTCAAGGAATATCGAAATAAATGGTATATGCTGGCTTATGTTCATGAAAGCAGTAAATCAGAGAAAACCTTGTTGCACAAGCTAAGCAGGATTCAAAGAATTGATGAATCTGATGATCAGTTTATTGAAGACAAATCATTTAATGCCAATGATTTTTTTCAATATGCTCTTGGCGTTTTTCACATGCATGGTTCTACTCCAATTACAGTCTATTTGAAGATAAAGGGAAAGAATTTGATTAAATTAACATTGGAAGATAAGTTACATCCGAGCATGGAAGTACTTTCAAAAACCGAAGAAGAAATGTTGATTGAATTCACGGTGTACGACAGTCCAGAATTAGAAACCATGATTTTAAGTTATGGTGAAAACGTAGAAGTTATTGCACCTTTGGAGCTCAAAGAAAAGATTAAAGCTAGGGCGCTGAAATTAGTGGAATTGTATAAATAGGGTTGATTCTTTGCTGCGCTCAAGTGAGTTCTTTCGCTGCGCTCAAGATGACAGGCGCTTTGTTCCAATCAGCGTCTCCCGAAGGGGACGGGGATGTTGAATTGTTAAAAAATCCTCACCTTCCTCTTAGAGTGAAGGTGAGGGAAAATTATTCATTAAACATCAAACAAAAAAAATGACTTTTATTAAGCAATCCTTGTATTTGTTTATCTGTTTTTTTGTTTTCAGTACACCTGCATTATGCCAAAACAAAAAGCCAAATATCATATTTATTCTTACCGACGACCAACGCTGGGATGCACTAGGAATTGCTGGTAATTCAATCGTTCAAACACCAGAGATGAATGCCTTGGCAAAGTCTGGAACATATTTTAAAAATGCATTTTCAACTACACCCATTTGTGCTGCCAGCAGGGCTTCCATATTAACAGGTTTATACGAACGCACACATGGGTACACATTTCAAAAACCCAAGTTGCAGCAACCTTATGCAGATATCATCTATCCCCGCCTTTTAAAAGACAATGGTTATCATGTAGGTTTTTTTGGAAAGTTGGGTGTTATTATTGATTCTGCTAAGCAATATTTTCATCAAAGCGACTTCTATGATCGAGGAGGGAGTCCGGATCGTCGGGGATATTTTTATAAAAAAATCGGGAAAGATACCGTTCACCTTACCCGATATACAGGGCATCAGGCACAGGAATTCATCAAGAATGCACCCACTGACAAACCTTTTTGTCTTTCTCTTTCATTCAGCGCGCCGCACGGGCACGACAATTCAGTTGACCAATATTATTGGCAAGATAAATCCGCTGATCTTTATAAAAATGTAAAAATCCCTGAGCCATTGTTGGGCGATGATGAATATTTCAATCGACTTCCAAAAGAAGTTCAGGAAGGATTTAACAGGGTAAGGTGGAAATGGAGATTTGATACACCAGAAAAATATCAGCAGATGGTTAAGGGGTATTATCGCATGATTACTGAAATTGACAATGAAATTGGTATGATCCGACAACAGCTTAAAACCAAAGGAATCGAAGACAATACCATCATCATTGTGATGGGTGATAACGGATATTTTTTGGGTGATCGCCAATTGGCTGATAAGTGGCTTATGTATGATGCATCGATACGTGTTCCTTTGATCATCTTTGATCCAAGAGTTTCTAACCCATCAGTAGTTGATGAAATGATTTTGAACATTGATGTAACCAAATCTATACTCGAATTTGCAGGGATTCATCCCCCTAAAAATTATCAAGGTATTAATTTGAGACCATTTCTAGCCAAGGGGAATATTCCTGTGAAAAGACAGTCAATTCTGATTGAACACTTGTGGAAATTGCCAGATATTCCTTCTAGTGAGGGTGTACGCACTGCCAAATGGAAATATTTTCGTTACAGATTGATCAAGGCCCCTGAAGAACTCTATGATCTAGAGCATGATCCGTTGGAAAAGAACAACCTTGCAGCTGATATAAAATATTCAAAAATTCTTTCCAAGTTGCGTAAAGAATGTGATTCAACTTCATTGAGGTATCAACGTGAAAAACTTTGTCCAGATGAACCTTTCATCGAACAGAAAAATTTCTGATAAAATTTCTACTGGGTTTAGATAAATAGGAAATATTCATTGGAAACAAAATTTCCATTTGAAACAGATATTGCATGAAATTTATAACATGGTTTACATCGTCGCCTTCATCATTGTTTTTTGTGGAATAGCCATAGCTTCACACAGTATTGATAAGGCTTACAATGCCCCATTAAAGGGCATTAAAAGTTTATTTTTGAGAAGGCTCATTAGGTTCATACATATCACGCTGATTTCTGTTGTTCATTTAGTTGGAATTTTGTTGGCAGTCGCGCTTACAGCATCATTGATGTCGAGTAAGAAAAGGCGATAGAAAAGCTATACTTAAAACTAAATTCATCATCAATATTAAACATCGTTTTTAAAATTGATGAGATGAACTACTGTTAAAACATTGTATTATACCGTATGCAATTATTTTCAATGATCATATATTTTCCGATGGTACCTAAGCAATCAATCAGATGATAACGTCCATTGGTAATTTTAGAAACTGCTTTGATGTCGTTTATTTTTGTATGCCCAAATACCTGAATAAACTTTGATGTTATGGTTTCGAAATTCGCTTTAATCAAACTCTCGGGTCTTATCCATATTGGAGATTGTTGAATATCATTTCCAGTAGGGTCTATGCCACAAAAGATAAAGGCCAGTGGATTTTCAATAAAAAGCTTGTTTAAATCATTTACCAAAGTAGTTTCATTCCAACGATTCTTGCCAAATGTTTTGTCCATGAACACAGCACTTACTCCTGCGTGGGAAAACAAAAAATTTTCCATTTGATAAGCCATTTGCAAATGTTTTCTGTGTGCATCAACCACTGCTTCGATGCGTATTTTTTCTGATGCTTGATAACCGCCCGTGCGTGTATTCCCAACCTCTGGAAAGTAATGGTAGTCGTGGTTTCCAATGAGCAAAATCACCTCCACAGTTGGGTTGTTTTTTTTATAATCTATGATCTCTAAAAAATTGGCAATTTGTTCATCAGCGGTAAATAAAACATTGTCAAAGTAGTCACCCACAAAAATGACACGTTCAATTTCTGTTTCTTGATTAATAGCCTTCATCCAATTTGGACGACCATGAGTATCTCCTAAAATAATTGTTTTCATATTATTGGTTTGACTTTTACAGTTGAAGAATGTAAAATTAAGAATGATTTAAAATGAAAAATGAAGAATGAAAAATGAAGAATGGGGTTTGATAGGCGAGACTCACTAAATTCCCCCTTCTGGACAGGTGTTTCATCCCGAGCACAGCGAGGGATCTCACTTCAGTGACACGGTGATTGGAAGAAAATTCATGTTCAATAGCCTGGGGTTTAAACCCCAGGCTATTGAAAAATGCATGAAATTTTGATTTTCAATGAATTACAAAGATGTCATTATAAGCGTAGCGAAAGAACTCCCGAGCGCAGCGAGGAAACTCTCCTTAAAAGACTCTGATTAAAAAAATACCTCAATATTTGTTGCTTTTTTCCAACATTGACAAATATTTTATATTTTTGTGGTGGAAAAAGCCAACAGATATATAATTTTAAAATGTTGGCATAAATCAACATTAAGCAATACTTATACGCTTAACGATGGAAAAAGGCATCAAATATTGGCACGCCATGAGCGACCCAGCATTGTTAGCATTGTTGGGTAAGTTTATTCAACAAACAAGGTTACAACAGAACAAAACACAGCAACATGTTGCCACTGCGGCAGGAATCAACCGTTCTACAGTAGTTCAAATTGAAAATGGCGGTGGTGGCACAATGCTTTCATTTATACAGGTATTAAGGGCATTGGAACAGCTTGAATTGTTTCAGAATTTTGAGATAAAGGAACAGCAACTAAGTCCTCTACAACTGGCAAAATTGGAACAAAAAAAGCGTCAGAGAGCTAGTGCAACAAAGGATACTCAAATTAAAAAGCCTAAAAGTGATTGGTAATGATTTCAACAGCATACATCAACATTTGGAATAAAAGAGTTGGAGCAATTGCTTGGGATGATAACAGGGGGCTGGCTTCATTTGAATATGAACCTTCCTTTCTTGCTAATAACTGGGATTTAGCACCATTAAAAATGCCGATTATTGACGCAGAGAAACAAGTGTTTTCGTTTCCTGAATTAAGAAACACCTCCACATTCAAAGGCTTGCCTGGGTTATTGGCAGATGTGTTGCCTGACAAATACGGAAATAGCTTAATCAATGCTTGGTTGGCTAGCAATGGTCGCCCTGCGGATAGCATGAATCCCGTTGAGCTGCTTTGCTTTATCGGCCGAAGAGGGATGGGAGCATTAGAATTTGAACCTGTGTTGCCCAAAGCGAATAGCGGAGCAACTAAAATCGAATTAA
>Ga0164294_10000702_pt1 | contig 31767 bp, 25 predicted proteins | sample GEODES005metaG_FD_111479 | JGI IMG/M metagenome (GOLD analysis project Ga0164294, IMG submission 111479) | Oligotrophic lake water microbial communities from Sparkling Lake, Wisconsin, USA - GEODES005 metaG | ecosystem: Environmental > Aquatic > Freshwater > Lake | place: USA: Sparkling Lake...
TACCCGACTTCACAAAAGTTACCGTCAAGATTGCTTCGCTGACGACGAATACCGCCGTCGCCGCTGCGGGCGGTGGCGGCGGCTCGACTGAGCCTTCACACAATTCCGGACCACTCGAGGCGCTCTTAGTCGCAGCGACCCTTGCGGCCGTTGCCGTTGGAGAGCCTCAGCCTTTCCACGGCCCTGCTGCTGACTCAGAGCTCGGAGAGAAGTTCCTTGACATCATTGGTGTCGTCTGCGCAAACGGATACGGACTAGATCTGTACCACGCTCGCTACATCTGCGGCCTCACGCTGCGCGAAGGCGTGCGACGCGCCGACGGCAGCCTCGACCGCACGGGCTACCTCGGCGCCACGGCCGACTTAATCAAGTCTTCCGGCAGACTGCAGGGACTCGACGCAGCGCGCACTTCTCCGCGTGAGGAGAACACAACACAGCTTGGACGTGCGGTGTTAGAGCGCGACGAGACGCTCGTGCGCAAGCTCATCGCAGCCGGCGCCGATCTCAACGCAGTCGACGCGGACGGCAACTCGCCTCTACACTTGGTGTCAAGCGGCAAGGAGAACTTCAACGTGCTCCTCAAGCAAGGTAAGAACATCGTACGTACCACTGACGGCGACGCTCGCATCGTCACTCTACTTCTCGACGGCAAGTACGAGGGCAAGGGCGCAAACATCAATCTGCGTAGTACGCGTCGTCGGACACCGCTCCATGTTGCGTATTACATGAAGCGTGGTCGGACACCGCTCCATGTTGCGTGCTTTGCGCTCAATGAGGCAGTCGTAATCCGGCTGATCGAGAATGGTGCTGATGTGACGCTTCAGGACGAGAACGGCCGAACAGCGCTAAACCTCGCCCGCCTCAACAAATACGTCGGCGAGTCTGGCATCGAGAAATTGCTCTGCCGGAAATTGCTGGAGCTACGCGGCGCGAAGTGAGTACCTCTTCATACAGCCAGACTACATGTGCTGACATCCTCCACACAGTTGGAGCGGTCAAGCACAAGAACTCAAGACGAGGAACAACAAAAAAATTAATTTATTAATTTCTTTGATTTTAAAAAACATTTTCTATTAAACCCACTATATTAACCATCTTATACAATTTTAATTTATCCAACATTGTAGAATACAATAATTGTTTTTTCTGTAATTCATTCTTATGTAAAAATACTCGTTCCCTTCTTAATATTTTACTATATATGATATTCTTTATCATCAATATTAAATTTTTCTTAAAGTAATTTACATGATATAATGTATTAAATATTTGATTTTTAAATATTATATTACTTTCAATTACATCATTCAAACGAACTAATTTCCCATCACTAAAATAATAATTTGTATTAAACTTTTCAACCTCCTCCTTGGGAACAAATTTAACTATATCACGTTTATCCAAATAAACAATTCTAACCATCTCATTAACATACTGATATTCTTTAATAGTTCCAATCATTCTTTTATATAAATACTTTAAATAAACAACATCATATAATGAATACAAGATTAATTCATCACTTAATGTATCTATATCAATAATCATTTCATATAATTTCCCCATCTTTTCTTCATTTTCATCTAAATACTTACGATGACCCTTATTGATAACTTGATACTTTTCTAATAAATAATAAATATTACATTGATTGTCTTCTATATTTTTATACACCTTATTATATGCATTACTATATTCACATAAAAAACGAGTATCAACAAATGTTTCCATAAATTTTGTTATCTTTTTAGCATCAGATTTAAAATAATCATAAAAGAAATATGGAATATCTAAACTGTCTGCGCCATGAAATATCTTACCAATACGAGTATTGCATAAAATATCATTTGTTAATATTTCAATTACATCATTTGCAACTATTCTTGGATCAATAATAAATATATTACCTCCATCATCTGCTTCAAAGTTTATTTGTAGTAGTGCAATCTTTTTAGTATTAAATTCACAATCTATACAAATATATAATTTCTTTGTAGCATCTAATGTCTTTTTGTTAAATTGTATCATAAATTCTTTAAAGAATTTTTCTTTTACTAGTTTGTCTGTGCTATTTATAACATAAATTTTATATTCATGATCTATTTTTATATTAAACATATCACCTTTAATTATATTAAATGGTTTCATTAAGCTCCCTATACTATACTTAATATAATATACATAATATATTATAATTAATATAAATAATCTTTAAGTAATGAATATGATGTAATACCAATATGTGAGAAGATAATTCTATACAAAAATGATATTATCGTAAATCTATTTTGTATGGCATCATAAACTCCAAAAGAGAATTGTAAAAAAGTAAAACGTCCCATAGCTTCCTTATATCTTTCCCATTCTAACTTATCATTTCTAATTTTCTTATAATTTCCATACATTATTAATAAATAAACAATAACAACAATTATAAATTTGTCCATACATTATATTATATTTTTTTTTCTAAGATTACAAAAGTTCCAATTAGTGAACATATTATTAAATCATTTTCTAGATTATTATATGTTTTTAACTCCAATTTACTAAGCTCTTTTATTATATCCTTGTTTACTAACTTATTATTAATAATATATTGGATAATATAAGATATAATTTCAGTTAAATTATATTCTTTCTCATCAATTATTTTCTTTATCTTTTCATATTTTTTAACAAAACTCGACTTCCCATATAATTCATCCATTATTATTTTAATATCTCCATCATCAATCATATTAAATAATAAATTTATATTATTATTTTTTGATATCTTTACAAATGTCGCCAAACATTGTAACATATTTATACCCTTACGTAAATCACCATTTGCTTTAACAATAATTTTATCAACTATTTCATCCGATAAATCTACTTTCTCAACATCCATTATATCATATATTTTATCCATTATAAAGTCATTATGTAATGGTTCAAAACGAAATGATAAACATCTACTTCTTAGCGCTGGTGTAATTTTTGTAATGTAGTTACAAATCAAACAAAAACGTGTATTCTCTGTGTAGTTTTCGATTATTCTTCTCAACGCAAATTGACCATCCAATGTCATCGAATCAACTTCATCTAAGATAACAAGTTTATATATATTCTCTTTGTTAAACATTTTATATAAATTATTATTAGTTGAACAAAATTCCTTTATTTGTTCTCTAACCACATTAATACCTCTATCATCACTACCATTTAATTCCAAGATCATATGTCTAAAATGTTTACCATATATTTTTTTAGCAAATGCAAGTATTGTTGATGTTTTTCCTGTTCCTGAAGATCCAAATAGAATAATATGAGGCAATGATTTCTTTGCTATCATATTATCCAAAATAGAAATTACTTGAGTATTGCCAACAATATCTTCTATCTGTGAGGGTCTGTATTTTTCAATCCATGGGATATTATCCATTTAGTATACATATATTTATTTGTTTAAATAAATATATATTTCAATTTTATATGAACAATACAATCCCGATTTTATTAGCAACATCTGGTAAATTTGACATAAATACTAATTATTTACCATATATAAATCCAATGGAAATAAGATATAATAAAACAGTTATAGATTATTTTAATTTATATGGTAACACAATTGCTAAAAATTGTACTTTAAAAATTGATAAAATCCCAAGAGAAATTTTTCATTCAAAAAAAATTATTATACGCACTAATTCAGACGGCAGTGAAATTATAAATTTATATGAATCTGACGGGGATGTGTTTATGCGAAATTTTTAATATTTTATACCATATATGATATAGTATAAAAAATTGATAAAGAAAAATATTAATAGTATAAAGAAATAATTATATAAAACATAATGAGTCTAGTTACAAAAAATGATGCTCTTAAAGAGTACGATAAGAACTTGAAAAAAAATATTAAGTTATATTTATTTCAAGAAGATATAAAATCTAAACCAAGTGCAAAAACTGGAAGGAAACAGTTCTTGGTTAAATCGATAAAAGATATATATATTAAAACATGTGAGAATAAAGATAGTCATTTCTATGAGTTTTGGCAAAAAGATACCCCTTTAAAATTTGCTTTGGACATTGACTTGCCCAAAGAAAATTTAACATATGAGAAAAGTCAAGAATTGCTTAAGAAAGCAATCACAGATGTTTTATATTTTGCGGAACAATTCTATGAACATATCTATAATATATCTGATGTGATTGTTCTAGAAACAATCCCTCAAGAAACAAGTCAAAAGAAATATTCATATCATGTAATTTTTAATAATCTGATGTTTGCGTCTCATTTAGTTTGTAAAGATTTTTTCAGAAGAATGAAAAAAGAAGTTGCTCTAGAGGGATGTGATGAGAGTATATATAATTTAACATGTTTAAGAATTATGGGTTCATCTAAGATTGGTGAAAACAGAGTTCTTGTTCCGATGGAATATAGAATCGATGGTAAAACTACATCAATTGGCAAAGATTTAGATTTTTTCAAGAAAACTCTTATCACATATACTGATGATATCAATGGAGATAACTTTGTAGATGAATCTTTTATGGAAACAAAATATGAAGAACTAATAGATGATGATAAAGAAATTCTTTCTGATATCAACAACATCGATATTGAAAAAATATTAAATGGATTACCTATGGAAGTATGTGATCAATATCATCCATGGATTCGTGTAGGTATGATATTATGTAATACTAGTAAAAAATCTGGAATTAATTTACTTGATCTATTTAATAAATGGAGTTCAAAGTCTAAAAAATATAAGGGTGTTGATGATATCCACAAACATTGGAAGACATTAGAAAGCAGTAAAAAAAATCAAAAACTAAGTATTGGATCATTAATTCATGATGCTAAAAGATATGGAATTGATGGATTTTTCAAAAATGATAAAAAGTGTGTAGATGTAGTTGTTGGTGAGTATCCTAAAAAAGAAATTCAATTAACTCCTAAAAAGAATACTATTGTTTTGAACCAAAGATATTTAACTCCTGAATTATATAAGAAGTTTTATGATAGTGGTTCTACAAAATTACTAGCAGTTCAAAGTGAAAAAGGAACTGGTAAGACATCTAACTTAATTGAATCATATTTTAAAAATGGATTAATTGTTGATGATATGAATATTTTGTTAATTTCGAGTAGAAGAACATTTGGTGCTAAGTTGTTAGGTGATTTAAATAAGTATGGTTTTAAATTGTATTCTGATTTTGATGATCAGTATATTAATCATAATCGTATCATTTGTCAATTTGATTCACTCTTAAGATTAGACAGAACTAAATATCATACTATCATTATAGATGAGTGTGAGTCTTTAGCAAGATATATGACTTCTCAACATTTTACTAAAAATAACAAAGCTAGTATGGTAATTAATATGTTTGAATCATATTTGAGCTCAGCTGATAATGTATATATTTTAGATGCAGATTTGAGTGATCGTTGTGTAAATTATTATCAAAAAGTTATGAATCTAGGTGATGAAGAAGTATCTATGGTTGTTAATAACTTTCAATTATATACTGAATATGATGTAAAGTATATGAAGTTCAATGATTGGTTAAATCAAATAATAAATGATATAGATCTTAATAAAAAGATTGTCATTCCGATGGCATCAAATAATAAGGCAAAAGATTTAAAATGTATTCTTGAAGAAAGATATCCAAATAAGAAAATTTTATTCTTAAATAGAGATGTAAATGATGTAGAAAAAATTAATATTGTAATGAATGTTGATGAAACTTGGTCAAGATATGATATTGTTATCTATACTCCATCTGTTTGTATGGGTGTTTCATTTGATAAAAAAGATTACTTTGATGCAATTTATGCATATGGATGTGAAGAATCATTAGGAGCCCAAGAGTTCTGTCAAATGATTCATCGTGTAAGACATCCAAAAAATAAAGTTATATTTTTAGCATTTGATAAGTACGAAGAATTTAAGGAAGATAATAAAATAACATATGGACAGACTGAGGAGTTAATCTGTAATGATTATTATTTAACTCATTATAATGTTCATACAAATATTGTTCCTCACAAGATTCGTAAGATTGATGATTACTTAAAGTTTATTGATCAGAATACAAATGTCATTGCATATGGAGAAGACAAACAGATAGAAAAACCAGTTGAACCAACATCTCAACGGAATGAAAGAGTTATATTCTATCCGTATAAAAATGAACCGATATATGAATTATATGTTAGAAATACTATTGAAACGATTGAAAATAAGAATAATTTTTGTTGGTCAGTTTTTGGATATTTAAAACATAAGGGATATAAATTAAGTTATTTAAAACTTAATGATACAATTGAGTTTTCAAAGGTATTAAAAGAACAGAAGAAACAGAGAACAGAAAATGAGAAGGAGAACTATTTGGAAAAAATTGTTGATACTCCTGATATTAAAGATGAAGAGTATAAAGAGATTAGTTCAAAGAAAGATGAAGTAATAACAGATGAAGAAAGAATGAAAGTTAAAAGATATAAATTCAAGAAATGTTATGATATTGAAAATTTAGGAGAGGATAAAGAAAAGATAAGATCATTATTTGATCAATATGACGATCCTATAAAAAAGAAACATTATAGTCATCTTAAGAGAATACTTAGTACAGAAACTCAGAAAACAGAAGACAAATTAAAACTAATGAAAGCAAATATTGTAAATGATAGTTATCGTAAAAATGCATATACTGATCTAATCACAAAAAATACATATACTGCTTATAACTTTAGTCTTGAATTCATTGAAATGCTTGGTTTTAATATTAATGATTTATCGAAATCAATTTCATCAGATATAATTGGATTAAATGTTGTAAATATTAAAGAATGTTTTAATGATGAATACAATAATATATGTTATAAATTTGGATGTAAAATAAGACATAAACGTTTTGTAGAATTAGATGAGAAAGAAGCATTTCATTTTATCAAAAAAATTATTAAAATCCAATATGGTTTAGAGATAAAGAAAACAAAGAATGATGAGTATATAATGAATGTTTATGTAGATGATAATGGATCAGTATGGAATAAGCTATATGAATATAAGAGAAACAAAGTTGTAACAGATGAGAATTTAAACAAATTGATAGAACCAGTTAACATAACAGATAAGTTAGAAATAGATGATGGATTTATTGAAGATTAAAAAATAAAAATTGATTTATAAATTATTAAATATATAAATATTTAACAATATATACAGAATAATGAACAATCTCACAATAATATCACCTAAAATTGAACAACCTAAAAACATTAAAATTATTCTAAAAGAACATCAAAAAACGGGTATTTATCATATGAGAAAACTTGAAGTTGATCGTTTTATAGTTCATAATTATGAGGAAGATGAATTTTATTTATCTAGTCATACATTAAGAATATTAGGATTAAAGCAAAGTGAAGTTAAGAGTATAAAAATTAATACATCATATGGTGTACTTGCAGATAAAGTTGGGAGTGGAAAAACATTAATGGTTGTAGGATTAATTAATGATTCAGTTAAGCTTCCAGATTGTGAAAAAATACTTTCATCGTCATTATATAGTAGTGTTTATATTAAAGACAACAAGAAATGTTTAAAGACAAATCTGATATTAGTTCCCCATTCATTAACAAGTCAATGGCATTATGCATTTTCAAATTCAAAATTAAAATATTATGTTATTAATAAAAGAAAGGATATTGATTTTTTAGAATTTGATGATATCCCCGATGATATTAATGAAGCAGATGTCATAAATGATAATCAATCATTACATTATTATGATGTAATTGTTTGTAGTGCAAATATGTTTAGTGAATATTTTGAAAAATTTAGAAATGTCAAATACAGTCGTATAATAATAGATGAAATATTACAAATAAAACTACCTGCGGATTTTAATTGGTGTTGTAACTTCGCATGGTTTATTACAGCAACACCAAGTGGTCTTCATACAATTAGAAGACATTATATTAAGGAATTGATGAGTGGAATTATAAACTATCATCATTTATTAACAATTAAAAATAATGATGATTATGTATCTCAGTCGATGAAACTCCCAGACATTATATTTAAGCATATAAAATGTTTAACTCCAAGAGAATTATTAGCTGTAAAAGAGTTCATATCAAAAGATATAATAAATATGATAAATGGAAATAATATTCAGGAGGCATTAAAAAAGTTAAATTGTAACATTGATACAAATGATAATATATTTAATATATTAACAAAGAGAACCAAGATTGATATCGCAGATGAGGAAGCAAGATTAGAATATGTTAAGAAAGTAAATTATCAAGATCAGAAGGTGAAGGAAGAAGCAATAAAAAAGAGTACTGAAAAAATCGCAAGTTTAAAAGATAGATTACAAAGTATTAAAGCGAGAATAGATAATTTTGGAGAAGATAATTGCCCAATATGTTTTGAAAATAGTGGTAAACCAGTTATTGTAAGTTGTTGTAATAATATTATTTGTTTGAAGTGTATAGTAAATGTCAAAAATTTATGTCCCTTTTGTAGAATAACTATTACAACAGATAAGATGAATATTTTAGATAATTCTTATAAACAAGCGAGAATTACGAAGGATAAAGAAAATGATAAATTAAAAGATAAAATTGTGAATTTAATGGAAATTATTAAAGGTAAAAAAGATGGAAGATTTTTAGTGTTTAGTGCATATGATGAAACATTTAATGATATTATAAAGGAATTTAATAAATCAAGTATTAAACATTCGTCAATTTTGGGTGGAATATCACATATTAACAATGTAATAAATGATTTTACAGATGGAAAAATAAATGTATTAATGATGAATGCAAAACATTATGGTTCTGGATTAAATTTACAAATGGCAACAGATGTAGTATTATATCATGAAATGCCAAAAGAATTAGAGACACAAGTAATTGGTAGAGCTCATAGATTAGGGAGAAAGGATTCATTGATAGTTCATTATCTATTACATGAAAATGAAAAATCAAGTAGTAATGCTAATTTGACATATGACACGAACGATTATATAGAAGAGGATATAAATGAAATTTAATTTATTAGGTATTTACTGTAGGATTTAATGTAGGTTCTACATATTTTTTGTATGCGACATATGAACCAACTATTAAATATATAATAATTAATAATACTAAAAGTAATACGGTTATTTGGATTAATTTTTTTAATACATTTTTGTCGTCAGATGTTAATGCAATAGTACTTGATGTTTTTGCAGATGTTTTATTTGAAGATGAATTCATATAATTTAAAGTATATTTTAATTATAGGAAATTTAAATTTTTATGTTAAATTATTAGAATATATATGTATATATATGTATAATGAATTTTGGTGATTGGGTAAATAATGTTGATAAATATAAAAATGAATTTATTAATGGTAATCCGTATAAACATTGTATAATTGATAATTTTTTAGATGAAAAAACATTTGATGATATTTATAATGCTTATCCAGATATTAAGACTTCAAAATGGCATGTTTATAATAATCCAATTGAAATTAAATGGGCTCTTGATGATTTTAAAAATTTACCAATATATCAAAAATTAATTACTTTTTTACAATCAGACGAAACATTAAAATTATTTAAAACTATTTCAGATATTCCAAATTTAGAAAATGATCCACATTTACATGGAGCAGGAATTCATTGTCATCCTCAAGGAGGTAAATTAGATGTCCATTTAGATTATTCAATACATCCTATTAGTGGAAAAGAAAGAAGATTAAATTTGATAATATATTTAAATAAACATTGGGAAGAAGAATGGAATGGTGCTTTAGAATTATGGAAACCATATGAAAATAATAAAAATCCGAAAGAATGTATTAAGAAAATATATCCAATATATAATAGAGCAGTATTATTTCAAACTAATAATATATCATTACATGGATTACCAGAAGTAATTAAATGTCCAGAAAATGAATTTAGAAAAAGTTTTGCAATTTATTATGTAAGCGAACCAACTATAAATGCAATGACAAGGTATAAAGCAGAATATTTTCCAAAACCAAATGAAGTAATTTCAGAAAATCTAAAAAAATTATATGAAATTAGAAAAGAAAGAAGATTAAGTAATTCAGATATAAAATTATATTTGCCAGATTGGAAAAATATAAGTTAATTTATAAATATTAATATATATATATTAATATGTATGCATTTGTAGATAAATATATTGGAGGATTAGGTAATCAATTATTTCAATATTTTACTTTATTGTATATTTGTAAAAAATATAATAAGATACCAATAATGTTTAATCAAGATAAATGTGAAGGATATATTACGTCATTATTTTATAAAAATATCTTCAATTTAGAAATAAAAGATAGAAATGAAATACTTACGCATAAATATGTAATTATAACATCAGTAGAACAATTTGTTCCAATAATATATCCTGAAAATATATCAGAATCTGTTAATATATTATTTGTTGGTTTAAGAATGAATATAAAAAATTTTAAAGAAATTATTCCTGAAGGTATAAAAATATTGAATCCTCCAAACGTTATAAATCGAATTGAAAATTTATGTTTAATTGCATTTAGAGGATTTACTGAACAAAATACACCTCAATGTCGAATTAATAAAATTTATTATAAAAATGCAATAAATATTATAAAAGAAAAAATTCCTGATGTTATATTTGTTGCTTATACAGATGATTATGATTATGCTAACAAAATATTAATTGAAAATAATGTATCTGCAAAAATATATGAAGGTAAAAGAGATGGTATAACTGATGTTAATCATTTTTTTCAAATGTTTGAATGTAATCATGCAATATTAACAAATTCAACATATCATTTATGGAGTATGATTTTTAATACATCCGGTACAAATTATATATTTGTTGAAAAAAATAATGAATGGTTAGATAAATTATCTATAAATGAAATAAGTGGAAATTTAATATATGTAGATAGTTAATGAATTAAATAAAATTTGGAATATCGTCACAAAATTCAACTACATCAAAAAAGTTTGGATAATTTCTTAACATATGTCCTGTAATAATTCTTTCAACTCCTAATACATATCCCGCATCTATTAAATATAACATTTTCATTGTATCTTCATCATTTAATATCTCTTCTAAATTAAGGAATGTATCAGAATAAGTTCTAAAAACATTATATGATGCAATGATTATATTATCACGAATTGAATTTTGATTAAAAATTTTTGAATGACAATATAATTTAGTAGAATTTAGAATAACGCGATTAATATCAAAATTAATTTCTACCAAAATATCAAATCTACTACTTATTATACAATCATATTTTACACTATGATTATTAATATGTTCTGTTAATAAATTACATACTTGATTTTTTGAATACAAGTTTGATACAACATTATGAAAATTATTTTGTTGTTCTTGATTTGTTGAATTATAAGTTTTAGATTGTTTTAAAGAGGTTAAATCAAATGTTTTTGGTTTTTCTACTAAATAAGATACTGGATTATATAATTGCACTAATTTATTAACTACTCCTTTTTTTATTAATCTCCAAGATAATGGAATTCCGCGATAAGGATTACATGGATAATATGTTCCTTCAAGATCATCATCATGCCATGTATGAAAGAAAAAATCAAATATATGAGTATCTTTATATTTCATTTGTAATTTATTAATAGTGTTATATCCTTCTTCGAATATTCGTGGTTGTCCATATAAACAATATGCGACACGTTTCATTATAAGATATAAAAATAATATTTATATATTTTTATATCTTTTTATTTATTTTTTAAAAGATCATTTACAATTGTTGTTAATACTGCAGTTTGGTTTGTAAATGCAAGTAAAATTATATCTAATATTCCGGTTATAACACCTAAAATTGTTTTAAAAATTTTCATTAGTACAGACAATTTAGTATCTTTTCTATTAGAAACTTTTTTTCTTTTATCTAAACCAAGTTTTCTTAAAACAAAGCCAATTGTATTATCATACAATAAAGCTGATATATATCCAGTTACTAAAAGAATAAACATACCAATTATACGAAACACATTATAATCTTTAGATGTCATTATTGCTGTTTTATCAAATGGTTTAATTAAAGTATTAAACATTTTTTTATAAAAATTATTTAATGAACTATCTACAGTATTAATAGTTGGTGTAATTAATTTATTTGATACTGTATTATTTAAATTATCGACTGAATTATTTACGGTTTTAATAGTTGGGTTAACTAATTTATTTGATATTGTTTTATTTAAATTATCTAACGAATTATTTACACTTCTAATTAAGGAACCATTATTATCAAGTGATTTGGCTGTAGAATTAACAGATTTTTCGAGCCCTGTACCGACTGATTCAATTACAGTATTTACTGTTTTCTTACTAATATCAATACCTTTATTTATTGATTTATTGAGATCATTTGTAAAATTTTCTACAAAATTCATTCTACTATATTATTTATGAACATATAATATTTTTTTAATTTATTAAATATAAATTCGAGAAAATTTTGTATTATAGATGTAGAACCTTGAAATAAACTTGTAAATACAATCATAAATGATTGAAATGTATTTGTAAATATATCAGAAACTACTTTATATGATACTTCAAAAATTAATGAAATTATACTCATTATACTTTTAATCATATCTGTAACTACATTATTTGATACCTGAGATGTCATACCAGCTGTACCTGTTATATTTGCTATAATATCAGAAACTACATTACTTGATATGTTAAATATTAATCCAAGTGTATTTATTACATTTGTTAATAAATCTGTAATTACATTTGTAGATACACTAAATACAACACTAAATACACTTACTATAAATAATATTATTTGAATTACACCATTAACAATTCCTTCAATACTTGATACAAATAATGGTCCAACAATTGCTGCATATTGTGCAATTTGTACAAGTATTACAGATATTACATTATATAAGAATGTTGCAATTGATGGTGAAATATATAGTAATATACCAATTATAAATAATACTAATACATAACCAAAAACTAATTTTAAATTCTTTTCTACTTCACCAAATATATTTTTAGTTTCTCGGTTGACAAATTTTTCTACATTTGGTGATTCAACCGTAAATGGTTCGGAACTTTTATCTTTATTTGCTTGTATTCTATCTAATTCTTCTTGAGGTTTAATTAGTGGTTCAACACCACTAATTTTACATTGTCTAAAAGTAGTATAATCGGGCACTGTTTTATTTTTTGGATCCATATATTTCATACAGTTTTTTTTTCTGTAACAAAATAAAATTAATTTACAAGCTCCTTTTAAAGATTCTAAATCATCAAATATTCTATTATTTTTTAATTGTTCATCATCATATGTTACTATACTAACTCCTGTAATTTGCGTATCATCATTATATTTATCTAAATCTTTATCTTCAATTACTTTAACACATGCGTTCATAAACATTAACATTTTGTCTCCAGATAAGTCACCCGGTTGAACAACACCATGGATTTGAAATTGTGCTTTAACTTTTTCTATTAAATACCCGTTAATATAATTATATAATGCTTCTGACCATCTCATTGATTCTGAATCTATATTTGCTGGTGGAGAAATATGATATATCAACGATTTATTTAATGAACTAACCATACCAATATATTTTTTATCAATTAAATTTCCAGATTTAATTACAACATCATTATAGTATGAGATTGTATCATATTGAATACGAATATTTTTATCAAATCCTTCTTTTTTTTTTCTTTCAATCATTCTTTCTACTAATTTTTGAATTAACATTTTTACTGTTTCATTGTCATTCTCAAATAAATGATTACTTACAGCGTCAGGTAACCATTTTTCTAAATAATCTTTTAATTGATTAATTTTATTTGCTTCTCTTTCAAAGCCAGGAACTGCCGAAAATATATTCCATGCCATCAACAGTTTTTTAGTCGTCGGATCTTTCGTATTTGGTTTTTTACATATGTTTTCATATCTAATACATACACCAGCACTATTTACACCTACACATTCAACAGCGCAGACTGCTACTATATTTTTTAATGTATTTAAATAATTCATTATATCATCAGCATTATTTTCATTTGCGGTTCTATCAGGTTCTTTACTGCCTCCACCTCCCATATTATGTCTTATATCTTAAGTAAATAAAAAATAATGATAAAATAAATAATGTTGTAGCTATAATATAATTATAATCATTCTCTGTAAATTTATAATTTGATATGATATTTCCATTAGAAAACCCTTCGGCATTTTGTTCTTCACCACCTCCACCACTTTCTCCACCACTTTCTCCACCACTTTCTCCACCACCACCTCCATCACTTTCTCCACCACTTTCTCCACCACTTTCTCCACCACTTTCTCCTCCACTTTCTCCACCTTCTCCTCCACTTTCTCCACCTTCTCCACCACTTTCTCCACCTCCATCACTTTCTCCACCTTCTCCACCATCACCATCTGTTGTTTGTTCTCCACTACTTTCAACACCTTCAGATGATGCAGCAGATTCATCACCTTTTAATGGATTTGTAATTGGAACATTTGCAATTAAACAAATACGATCGATTGTTTTGTTATATCTTAGTTTAAATTCATCTGCATCTATAGTATTTAAAATTGCACATTCATTTACTTTAACATTCCATATATATGATTTGCATGCTTCTTTTAAACTCTCAAAATCGTCAAATTGTTTTGTTTGTTTAACTTCTACATCTTGGAATCTTAGTTTATCTTTCTTAACTTTAACACATAAATTTAACATTCTAACTTTAAATAAATCATCTCCTACAGGTGGAACTAATTTTTTAGCTTCAAAAAAATTAACTAATCTTTCATCAATGTATGAAATAAATTGACTTACATTTTGTCTATTTGCATATAAACCTGCTAAAGCATCTGCTGGTAATGTTATTTTATTTTTTGTTGCAAGATCGACAATTGATTTTAAATTATTTTTTTTAATTGGAACTTGTGTTTTTTTAAAATCTCTTAAGATTGTATAAATTTTATTATTTGCATCAACTTGCTTTGCTTCTTGTTTAATATCAGGTTTTGAATCCATTTTTCTAAGATCACCACCTTTCTTTAACTTACCTCTTATTGAAGCCATTCTTTTATCTTTATCTTGAAAATTCATTAGTATCCTATATTATATATAATATAAAATTATTATATTATATAAATTTTTATTCCTCTACCGCCTTTGGATAAAAGAATCCATTTATCAATTTATATGTTTCATCAAATATTGGTGTAAATGATTCATAGAAATAATATATAGAAATAAATATAATTGATAGTACTAGAATAGTTAAAAATATTTTTGAATTTGGTTTATTTACTACTTGTGGAACAGAATTTGCTGTATCAACAAATGATGAATTAACATTACCAATTGAATCACTTATTCTATCTATTGCTTCTTTACCATCTACTCTTTGTATAATTCCCAAATTTTCCATAATTTTAAATGGTAAATTTAATATCATATCAATTATTTTTAAGAAAAATTTAATAATCAATACTATAAAATCTAATATTTTACCAATAAATGCAAATAATGGTTTTAATGGTGATACTAATATAACAAAAAATTCTCCAATTGGATTAAAGATTGGTTTTAATATTTTATCAGCTACAAAATCTACAATTATCTTTGCTAATTTTTTTAAAATATTAATAATTGGTGATAATACTGCTTTTAAAATCATTGCTATTACTTTTTTAATTGCATTAATGATCTCATTAAAGAAAGGTTCTATTTTTCTATATTTTTGCTTATTTGAATTATCTGACATTATCTTATATATATACTTTATAAAATAACTTTACCAAAAAGAATATTTAATCCCATAAATAATATGGCCATTGCAATGGCCATAAAGATCATAAAAAATACTTTTTTTAATTCTTTTATCTTTAATGATTTTTTAATAAATTTAATTAATTTCGAAACTAAATCAGAAAGTTTTTGAACAGTTGTTTCTGTATTTTTTAATAAACTATCTATTGAATCTGGTCCAGTTTTAACTTCAGATTCTTCAGGAACTCTACTATCTTTAGGAACTCTACTATCTTCACTATCTTCACTATCTTCACGAACTTTTTTAACTTTTTTAAATACTTTTTCACCATCATCGCCAGTTATATCTTCTGCATCTACATCCTTTTGTTCTTCAATTTTTCTTGTTTGAAGAGTTGGTATTGGAGCAAGTACTTTTGGTATTGGTATTGCTCTAGTAGTTGCTACTTTGGCAATTGCTACTTTGGCAATTGCTGCTTTGGCAGTTGCTGCTTTGGCAGTTGCTGCTTTGGCAGTTGCTGCTTTGGCAGTTGCTGCTCTGGTAGTTGCTGCTTTGGCAGTTGCTCTTTTGGCAATTGCTGCTTTGGCAGTTTGTCTTTTTGCATTGAAAAATTCTATGTTTTTTTCCATTCCTCTTGTTATATTAATTTCGCTACTCATAAATTAGATAATAAAAAAATTATCTATATTATGAAAATCTTTCCTTTAATGAATTATATGTTTCAATTGCAGATTTAATACCGTATAAAGATAAATAAAAAGTTAATAATATTATGCAAACTACAATAAATCCAATTAAATTATTTTTTTCTGTTACTTCATCTATAATCTTAATAACATTTTTAATAACATTAAACATATATTCGATCATCTTTGATGCTAAATTAATAACTTTTAATGCTAAAAACATAACATCTTTTAATTTTGTAAATAATCCTCTAATTGCTCCCATTATTGTATTTCTAAATTCTGAGGAATAAACAAGGTCTTTAAATTTAAAAATATTTATATTTGCAACACTTTCATATATTTCTATTAACATGTTATTGACTTCAAAATTTGTAGTACATTTTAATCTAACACCAAATACTTTTAATACATTACACAATACACTCCATCCTAATTGAGCAAAAGCAATTGGTACCCCAATTATGTTATTAATTAATTTAACAATTTTTTGAAAAATTATATATATTTGATTTAATGCGTTACGTATAGGTTCTAAATATGAATCAATTGCATTTATTGGTTTTTCAAATACTGCTCCTATAATTTTTAAAACTGTATCCATCATTAAATTAATTAAATCAATTGGAACTGAAATTAATAAATCTGCTAATTCATCTCCCTCTCCTTGAATTTGATTAATCATTTCTAATGCCCTTTCACCATTTCTTCCACCCTGTGCAAATAAGTTACTATCATCATCTTCATCATCAAGTGCCATATCTGTAAGTTTTTCATCTAAATTTGGATCAACTTTTAATTTTGTTGGATCAAATACTGGAGGAACATATACATCATTATCTCTCTCATCATTTAATTTATCTAATAATGCATCCATTGCTGCATCACCTGTTCCACCACCAAAACGAGTTTGTAATAAATTTTCAATATCCTCATCTGTTAATTCATCATCATCCGTTTCATCTTCTTCAAACATATCATCTACTTCTTTTTTATCTGGATCAATCTCTTCTTCATCCTCAGTTAATTCATCATCTACTTCATCATAATCTCTATTCCGAACATCTTCTTTTAATACATCCTGAATTGATTGAAATATAGATGATATCTGTTTAGTTACTTTTTCACTTGTTTTATCGTCAGTTGTAGATTGTTCTTCTGATTGTTGATTATTATCATCAGACTCACCAGACTCATCTGATTCTTCAAAAAATTCTATATTATTATAATATTTATTAAATAGTCTACTCATATAATATATAATAAAAAATTGGTACAGAAAAAAATTGATATTTTAAATATTTTATATAAATCCTATTAAATTTATTCGTTGAAATACAAACTACATGGGAATTAAAAACCTAAATGCATTAATAAATATATTTGCACCAGACAGTATCGTAAAAAGAAAGTTTGAGGATTTCAAAGGTAAAAAAATCGCTATAGATGCAAGTTTACTAATTTATCAATATGTAATAGCAATTCGTAATACTGCTGGAGATCTTACAAATACAGAAGGAGATATGACTAGTCATATACATGCAGTTGTAAGTAAATCATTACTATATTTAGATAATGGAATAATTCCAATTTTTGTATTTGATGGTAAACCATCTAATTTAAAAAATAATACATTAGATAAACGTCGTGAAGAAAGAGAAACAAATAAAAAATTAATGAATGATAATATGGATGATGAGGAGAAGAAAATTAAATATTTTAAAAGATCTACCCATATATCATTTAAACAGATGGATCAATGTAAAGAAGTTTTAAAAGCAATGGGTATACCAGTCATAGAATCTTTGGAAGAATCTGATTCTCAATGTGCTCTTCTAACAAAAAATAATATTGCATATGGTGTTGGAAGCGAAGATATGGATATATTAACTTTTGGATCAAAGAAATTATTACGAAATATTTCATCATCAAAAAAGAATGAAATTGTAGAATATGATCTTCAGAAAGTATTGGATGAATTAAATTATACCCATGATGAATTTATAGATTTGTGTATTCTATTAGGATGTGATTATGTAGATCATCTTGAAGGAATTGGTATACGTAAAGCAAAAGAAATTATTGATGAACATCGAAGTATTGTAAATTATTTAAATTCACCACAATATGATCCATATATAGTACCTAATGGATATGCTGAAAAATGTAATTCCGCAAAAGAATATTTTAAGAATCCAGTAGGAACTGAATATACAAATGCACAATTAAAATTAACAACTCCTGATCAGAAAAAACTTAGAGATTTATTAATCAATAAATATTCATATAGTAAAACAAAGACAGAAAAGATTATTGCAAAAATAATTGAAACATAATAATTGCAACATAACAATTTATTTATAATATATTATAAATGGAAAGAGAAGATAATCAAGGCTGTATTGAATATAAAAGATTAATTAAATTTCATAGTGATCGGCGTTATAATTCTCTTTTATCTCAACTAAAATACAGATTATTAGAAGGAAATGGAGTATGTTATTATATAATTGGTGTAGAAGATAACGGTGAAATTATAAATATTACTGAAGAAGATTATGATATATCAATAAAGAATTTAAAATTAATGTGTAGTCAAAATAAATGTAAAATCTTATCTATTACAAAAATATACAAAGATAATTTATATTATTATAAAGTTCATATTGTTGATAATATACCTGAAATTGAATATAGAATATTAAATATTTGTAATGATTTAACAACACAATTAAATATTGTTGGAATAGATTACAATAATACAGTTTTGATGACAATTGAAAATAGTATATATGATATTAAGAAAAATTCAAAATATTTAGTTTATATAATTAATACAAATTTACAAAATATCGTAAAAAACATACTATTATTTAAACCTGATTTTATAAATCTATCTATTGAAGTATCTAATAAATATATTAATTTATTTGAAATACTTCATGTAGATTTTCATAATTATGTAAATTTGTATGAAAACTTAAATGATATTATTTTTACAAAAAATAAATTAACTTATTCTAATAGTGCATTAACAATATGTAATGTATTATTTAATGGAAATTTATTAAACAATACAAAAATATACGGATGTATTAATAATAAAAATATAACAAATATAACAAAAGATTCATTATATATTTATTCTAATGATAAAAAATTAAAATTAAATTTAATAGATATTCAACATGTATCTCAATCAATTTCGGATATTAATGAAAATAAATTAATATCTATTTCAACAACAACAAAAATTCCAAATGATTCTCATATATGTTTTAATGAATGTAATTGTAATGTAATTTATACAAATGAATTAAATCATATTTGTATGGAAAAATATGATGAAACAAAAGAATATTCTGGATATTATAAGAATAATATATTAAAAATTAGAATCAAAAATGATAAAATAATATTTAATAAAAAAATATTATTAGATGATAAATATTTAATTATTGACCTAATTGATAAATATTATTTAATTAATTTATTTTAATATATTTATATATATTTTTAATATATATATATATAAATGAGTACTCAAAACATCACAAAAACAATGGTAAATGCGGTTGATTTAACATCTATGAGCGGTTATGTATTTCCTGATACAGTTCAACAAAATTTTTTAGCCCCTCAATCAACATATAAATTATTAGCCTATTTATCATCTTTGTCAAATGATCAAAATCTTATAATGTGTGAAACAAGATCTGGTGAATATTCTGTAGCATTAGCAATAAATCCTACAAGTAAAGTAACTACAATTGATAGATGGAATCTCCTTCAAGAATTCCCTAATTCAATTCAATCAATTCCAAATTTAACAATTATTATTGATGATGTTATGACAATTGATGGATTAAACAAATATAAAAATTTAATACTTTCTACATCAGTTTTTTGTGTAAGTCCATCAGAGGAACCTCATGGACCTCCAGATGGACACTATCAATATACTATATACCAATTTTTATTAGAAAATAATTATCAAGGGGTAATTGTATTTGATCAAATTTATTATGGTGGTTTATTCGTTAATTTATGGGCAAAAATTGACGATCAATATAAAGTAGATGTCACATTTTTAGCAAATGGAATTGGAACAGGAGTTGTACAATTTAATAAAAAATTTACATTTGAAAATATATAATCAATAATGTATAGTTTAATATTTCTAAAATAAATTATTTTTATATTATATAAATGAGTGAATCAATTACTTCAGCATTTACAGAAGCTTCTGTACAAATATCTTCTGCATTTAGTGATACATATAAAGTAGTTTTTATTGTTTTGGTAGTTTTTCTATTCTTAGCAATTAATAATATGATAATCTATTTATTATATACAAAAATTAGAAATACTATTAATAAATATTGTGAAAGTAAAATTGCAAAAAAGAAATAATTTAATCATTATTAGTTGAATCATTATTATAATCAATTATATTTTTATGATCCATCTCTGATGCAGTTGTTGTATTTAAAATAACATTATTATAATATTTTACATCTATTGTAGATTTTTCTTGGTTTAATATTGAATCCAAAAAATCATCTATTTTTTTTAAAACTTCGTTGTTTAAATCATTCATATTAAAAAATACACCATTACTATTCTGTGTTATCTTTATACCACTTGATTTTAATATTTTAAAAATTTGTTTATATTGATTTTTTGAAGTAAGTTTCTCTATTTTTTTAACCAACTCTTTTTTTTCAGTGTGATTATAAATCTTTGATTCTACATTTTTAATATCTGTATTCTTTGTTTCCATATTCTTAAAAACATTTAAAAAACTATATATAAACAAAAAAAATTTTATATTTATCTAAATATAAAAAATTTTGAAAATGTCGGAGTCGGGAATCGAACCCGAGTCAAATGCGTGGAAGGCATTTATTCTACCACTGAACTACTCAGACAATATAATATATTATCAAATCTTTATATTATAATTCTTTATAATATAAATTAATTTTATCCTAATCGGGAGTCGAACCCGAATCACCTGCTTGGTAGGCAGACATTCTACCGCTGAACTATTAGGATACTCTAAGAGTATATATTAATCTTTAAATTTAAACTAATTCTTATATATTCTAAACAATTTTTTTATAATAATATTATATGAGTGACAATGAAGATGAATTACTTACTTTGATGAAGAAAGAATATAGATATCCTGATCCGTCTGATGATACTCTTCAATCAAAGATTTATGATAAACGTGAATTTTATATTAATAAAGTCCAACCAAGACAAAAAATGGAAACATATGAAGATCTTAAAAAATACCGTGATGATGTATGTGGCGGTAAATTTACCTTAAAATCTCAACAAGTATTTGTATCCAACTATATTAGTCCAAATACTCCATATTCAGGTATATTAATTTTTCATGGTACAGGAACAGGAAAGACATGTGGTGCAATCGCGATTGCTGAAAATTTCAAGGATCAAGTGAGACGTTATGGAACAAAAATTCATATTCTTGTATCGGGACCAATGATTAAAGAGCAATGGAAAAACGAATTAATAACATGTACAAAAGATACATATATTAATTCAACTGTTTTACAATCAGGATTTATTAACAATGATTTAAAAGAACAAATGAAAAGAGAAGCAATTATGAATGCTTTACAACATTATCGTATATTATCATATAGAAATTTTTACAGACGTGTATTAGGTGAAAAAATATCTGACAAGGAAGTTAATGAAGAAGGAAAAGTTGTTAAAACATATCGTAAGGGAATTGAAGGAGATATTGAGAGAGATATATCAATTGATAAATTAGAAAATTTAGATAATACTCTTTTAATTGTTGATGAAGCTCACAATATGGTTGGAAATGACCAAGGAAAAGCTCTTAAAAGAATTATAGAAAATTCAAAAAATTTAAAAGTTATTCTCCTTACTGCAACCCCAATGAAGAATTTTGCGGATGAAATTGTTGAAATGATAAATTATTTAAGACCAGCAAAACACCAAATGAGTAGAGATCAAATTTTTAATCAAAATAGAAATCATTTAATGGATTTTAAAGAAGGAGGTCAAGAATATTTAAAAAAGATGTTAAATGGATATATTAGTTATTTTAGAGGTAATGATTCTTTAGTATTCGCAAAAGGTGTTGAAATGGGTGATCAAATTAAAGAATTATTATTTAGTAAGGTAACAAGATGTTATATGAGTCCATTTCAAAAAGTAGTGTATTTAAAAACACTTGCGGAATATTCAAAGGATGCATTGGATAAAGAATCAACTGCTAGTGCAAACTTTGTATTTCCAGTTATGGACGAAGACAAAAAAACTATTATTGGTGCATATTCAAAAGAAGGTATAAATATAGTTTTATCACAATTAAAAACATCAAGAGAATTATATTTAAAAAAATTAAATGAAAAATTTTTCAACAATAAAATAACAAATTTAAATGAAATATTAAGAGAAAGTACCGATTCAAATACAATTACAGGACTTATATTACATGAATCTGTTTTAAAAATATTTTCATCAAAGTTTTATCAAGCATTAATAAATATAAACAATATGGTCGAAGGTAAAGAAGGTTCAAAAACTCAATTTGTTTATTCTAATTTAGTTAAAGTTGGTATTGATTTATTCCAAGAAATATTAAAAGTTAATGGATATTTAGAATTTAGAGATGATGGATTATATGCTCTTACAGATTCTATAAGAGATTATAAAACAGGAATGTTATATGGAGATTATAAAAAGAAATTTCCAAATGAAAAATTTTATCCAGCAACATTTATGGCTTTTACAGGAGCAGCAGATGAAGAAGAAATTGTTCAACCAGAAGAGAAGAAAAGATTGTTAAATATTTTTAATTCTTTACAAAATAAAGAAGGTAAATTTGTTAAATTAATATTAGGATCTCGTGTAATGAATGAAGGTATTACACTTGAAAATGTTAGAGCTGTACACATTCTAGATGTGTATTATAATTTTGCAAGAGTTCAACAAGTTGTAGGAAGAGCAATTCGTTTATGTAAACATTATCGTGTAATGACTGAAGAAGATCCATATCCAGAAGTTAAAATTTATAAATATGTTGTTAGTTTATCAGATACCGATAAATCAGGAACTTTATCAAGTGAAGAAGATTTATATAGAAAAGCAGAATTAAAATATTTACTTGTTAAAAAGGTTGAAAGAAGTATTAAAGAAGCAGCAATAGATTGTCCTATTAATTATCATGCAAATGTTTTTCCAGAAGAAGTTGAAGCATCAAAAGGATGTAGAAATCCATTACACAAAGGTGATGCAAAATTATGTACAATGTTATGTGATTTTGAAGAATGTGATTTCAAATGTTATGATCATAAATTATACTTAAAATATTATGATAAGGATAGAAAATTATTTAAGAAAATATCTAAATCAGAATTAGATTATACAACATTTACATCAGAAAATGCTAAAAAAGAAATTGAAGAAACATTAGAAAAAATTAAAGAATTATTTAGATTTAAGATTGTTTATACATTGGATGAAATATTAGAAAAAATTAAGAAACGTTTTCATGGTGAACAAAGAGAATTATTTGATAACTTCTTTGTGTATAAAGCATTAGATTATTTAATACCTATAACTGAAAATGATTTTAACAATTATAATAATTATATAACAGATAAATTTAGTAATCAAGGATATCTCATCTACAGAAAAGGTTATTATATTTTCCAACCTTTTAATGAAAATGAAAATACACCAATCAACTATAGAAATAAATTTAATAAACAATTAATTAATAATCCATCTATTTATAATTACATTAAGAAACATCCCAAGTACAAAGAATATAAAGATGAAATTAAAGCAGAAAGTACACTTACGGAATCATTAGATGAATATGATTTTGATAGTGATGATGTAAAAGTATATTATGATAGACGTGATGAAAATGATATTATTGGAGTACTAGATATGAAATATGATAAAAATAGAAATAAGGTTGATTTATTTAAATTAAGAAATAAAAGACAAGTATCAGAAAAGAAACGTGGAATTGGTATTACAAGCTTAAAAGGTGCGGTTTGTGATAATGCATTTGAAAAAGATGAATTATTAAAAATATCAAAGAAAATAAATGCAATTAATTTTGATCCATCTGGAACAAGATTAGAATTGTGTGAAAAGATTAAAGAAAGAATGTTATTTTTGGAAAAATATAGTGTTGATAATAAGACATATATAATAGTTCCAAGAAATCATTCAACATATGAATTTCCTTTTAATCTTAAAGATAGAGTTGATTATATTAAACGTAAATTAGTAAATTTTAAAGTCAGTGTTAAGAAAGAAGATAATGGTATATTTGATGGAATTAGAAATAAAAAGTATCCAAAATATATTATAAATGTTGAAGGTAATTTAGATGAAAATTTTATTTCAGAATTTAAATTTGTTAAAGATGGTAAGAAATATACACGTATCGTTGAATAAAAAGCATATAAAAATATATACATATTTTTATATACATGACAACCTCATTAATTTATGATATTCCTTCGGGAGAAAGATTTCAAATGATGGCAGATTATTATGTTGGATTAGATGAAGATTTTTTTGGTTATAATCCAATTATAAAAGAACAAAAGAATAGACATATTAATATAAATTCTATAAATTATAATTGGGAAAATTCCCAAATTTTATTTTGTTATGGTCATCGTATTAATGACTTTGCAAAGAAACTTAAATTTTTGAAAAATAAATGTGTTATAATATTTGGAAATTCAGATGAGAATCAAACTCTTGAAAAATGTCAACCATATATTGATTGTCAAAAAGTATCACATATATTTTGTCAAAATTTAATGTTTCATCATTATAAAGTTTCTTTTATTCCAATCGGAATTGCTAATTCTCATTGGGATCATGGTAATATTCAATATTTTTTAAATATTAAAGAAATTATAAAAACAAAAGAAATATTTTGTAGTTTTAGAGTTCATACAAATCCTACTTTACGAACAAAATGTTTACAATATGTAGAAGAAATTGGAATTCAGAATCGTCATTTTGAAAATCAGCAAGATTATTTGAATGAATTAGCGAGTTCAAAATTTTGTATTTCTCCAGAAGGTAATGGAATTGATTGTCATAGATTTTGGGAATGTGTTTGGTTAAAAACAATTCCAATTGTTATTAGAAATCCACTTTTTGAAAAAATATCAAAAATGGGAATTCCATGTGTTATATTAGATGATTGGTCTGAATTAAAAACATATAAATTTGATTATCAATATTTTGACTACATTAGATGTGAATACTATTTTGATAAAATTACATTTAAATATTATTCAGAGTGTATTAGAAATAAAATTGAACCATCAAATAATGATTCCATGAATGTTGTATTAAGTTTTATTGGAAAGATGCCAGAATATATAATAGAATGTGTAAAACAATTAAGATTATTTTTCAATGATTCTATATATATTATATATGATGATGTTTCAAATGAAATACATCAAACTTTAGATAATTATAATGTTATATGGGTAGAATATATGTATGTAAAATCAATGAGATTTGATTTAATTTCAGATAGTAAAAAATTTATGTATGTACAAAATTTACAAGATAGAGAAGAATTATTTTTAAGATCTTATGAAAGATTTTATTTATTGGATGAATTAATTAGATTATATAATTTAAAAAATGTATGGTTTATGGAAATAGATGTATTAATGTATGTAAATCCAAATATATTTTTACCAACATTAAAATTAAAACCATATTGTTATTTTAATCATGATGATAAAAGATGTAATACTGCAATATTTTATGTACGTGATAATAAATCATTAGAAAATATTCTTAATTTAATGGATATATTTTCTGGCAAAAATAGTTTTATGTCAGAAATGTATTGTTTTAAACATTATTTAAATAATAATTCTGATGATATGTTATTTCCACTAACATACCCATCTTCAAAATATAATTATCATTTTTGGAAAAACTATGGAATGTTTAATGGATATATTTTTGATGGAGCATTTATAGGACAATATTTATTTGGTGTTCATACACATCATACACATAAAAATATTGAAACTCAAAATATAGAAAACATAATTAATATAAATAGAGATTGTACAGGATATTTAAAATGTTGGGATTTAAAATATGAATGGCACAAGGACAATAATATATTATTACCATATATAAATAAAGATGGATTATTAATACCAATTGCAAATTTACATATTCATTCTAAAGATCTTAAATCAGCAGTTTCATATAGATGAGTTAAATTATAATATATTTTATAAATATGACTATAATGAATAAAGAAATATTTCTTAGAATGCGTGCTCAACAAAATAGTAACATTGAAATGTATAAATTTGAAACAGATAGAATCCATAAAGATATTCATAATGTAATAAAATATTTTGATAATAAAATTATTATAGATATACCATCTGGAGAAAAATTTCAACAATTAGCATATTATTATATTGGAGGAGAGAAAGATTTTTCTTTTAATCCATTAATTTCATCCCAATCATCTCGATTTAAATATATACATAAAATAAATGAAGAATGGGATAATCCATTTATTTTATTCTGTTACGGTGGACAAATTATTGAATTTTCAAAAAAACTTAAATTTTTAAAAAATGAATGTATTATAGTATTTGGTAATTCTGATGAAAATCAAACATTGGAAAAATGTCAACCATATATTGATTGTTCAAAAGTTTTACATATTTTTTGTCAAAACTTAAGTTGTTATCATGATAAAGCATCATTTATTCCGATTGGTATGGCAAATACACAATGGTCGCATGGTAATATAAATAATTTTTTAGAGTTAAACATTGGAGTTTTACATAAACTAAAAACGAAAGATATATTTTGTAGTTTTAAAGTTGATACTAATTTTGTTAAAAGAAATGAATGTTTAATTTCAATAAATAAAAAAGGTATTACAAATGTATTTTATAGAGAGCCAAGAGATTATTTAAAAGAATTATCATTACATAAATATTGTATTTGTCCAGAAGGTAATGGATTAGATTCTCATCGTTTCTGGGAAGCATTATGGGTAGAGTCAATTCCGATTACCTTACGTAATCCATTAACTGAACAAATACAAAAATTAGGAATTTCATGCATTCTTTTAAATAATTGGGATGAATTAGATGTTTCAAAACTTGATGATTATTCATCATTTGTATTTGATGAAGAATATTTTAACAAAATATCTTTTAAATATTATTCAGATAAGATATTGAGTTATGTACCAAAAGTTTCTGAAAAAATGAATATCGTACTAAGTTTTATTGGAAAAATGCCATCATATATAATAGAATGTGTAACTCAATTAAGATTATTTTTTAAAGATTCTATATATGTAATTTATAATGATATTAGTGATGAAATTAAAAATAAATTAGTCGAACTTGATGTTAATATGATTGAATATGAAACAGTTATTTCTGAAAGATTTAATAATTTACAAAAAAATGTAAAATTTAATAAAGTAAATGGTTTAATCGGACGTGAAGAATTAAATAAAAGATCATACGAACGTTTTTATTTATTAGAAGAATTAATGAAAAAACATAAACTTGAAAATATATGGTTTATGGAGTTAGATATTATAATGTATGTTGATCCAAATATTTTTTTGCCAACATTAAAAAATTATCCGTATTGTTATTGTTATCATGATGGGGATAAATGTAATGGTTCAATATTTTATATAAAAAATATAGAATCATTTCAACTAATATTAAAAACGTTTGATACTCATAATCGTATAGATAATATGACAGAAATGTATTCTTTATTTATTCATTTACAAAATAATAAAGATGATATGTTATTTCCATTAATTTATCCATCAAATTTTAATAAATATAATTGGATGTATTATGGATTATTTAATGGATATATTTTTGATGGAGCAATAGTTGGACAATATTTTTTTGGGGTCGATCCATATCATTCGAATGGAATTATAAATAAACAAAATATGAAAGATATTAATAAATTATATTCATTTAATGATTGTGTAAAAATATGGAATCATATCGTAGAATGGATACCAGATAAAAATCATTTATTATTTCCATATATAAGAGAACATCCTAAAGGTCCATTAAAACCAATTGTTAACATGCACATTCATTCAAAAGATTTAATGTCTGCTGTTTCATATACTTCAAAAATAAATGATAATAATATAATACAAAAATATATATTAAGTAAATATTTACAAGTATGTAAAACAAATCTTCAACCTCCTGGTTTAGCAGATTATTTAAGAGGATCTTTAATTTTATTATCATTAACATTAAATAATAGTTATAAATTTGTTGTAGATTATGATTGTCACCCATTTTTTAAATGTTTAGAAAGAAATGATAATTTTCAAGCTTCACAAAATATTATAAATTTAGAAACTACAGAACTTATTCCACCTTTAAAATTTATAGAAGAAACGATATTACAATTATTTAATTCTAATAAAAATATATCCGTTTTAACAAATTCTACATCAGTACAATATATTAAAAAAGACGCAATAACTATATTTAAAGATATATTTAAACCATCAATTATAATTAAAAATAGATTAGATAAATTTATAAATAAATATAATAAAATTATTATTTTTCATTTTAGATTAGGAGATAAATTTATACATAATAATTCAGAAATTGATGAAATATTATTTAATAAATGTGTAAATTTAATAGTAGATAAAATTAAACAACTTGATATTTCTAAAAATAATATTATATTAATTTCTGATAGTATAAGTTTTAAAAAATATACACAATTATATATTCCACATATTATAACAACAGATTCTAATCCAATACATATGGGTGATTTAAAAAATTATAATTTTACAGATGTTGAAAATACAGTTTTTGAATTTTTCTTAATGAGTTATGCAATTCATATTTATAATTATAATATATATGGTTCACCATCTGGATTTAGTAAATTAATAAATATTTTATATGATGTACCATTTACTTATATTCAATAATTATTCATCATTATCAATAAATACTTTTTTAAATTGTTGCATTACTTTTTCAGGTGTATATTCTTTATATGCATTCCAATCTTTTTTTGAATTTTCATTTTTATTAAAATTCATTAAAATATTTTCTAAATTATCTTCTGTATACCAAAATGCTTTATCTTTTAATATTTCTATATGCGCAATATCTCCAATTTTTGTAGCAATAATTGGTTTATTTTTTATAGAAAATTCACCAATTGCACAACCAAATGTTTCCCCTTCAGAACGTGCCCATAACATTGCATCACATGTATTTATGAATTTTACTTTTTCATTTAAATCTACAATTGGGTCTAAATGAATTATATTTGGTAATTTATCACAAAATGGTTTAGTATTTACAAATAAAAAATAAATATTTGGATTATTTTTTGCAACATTATAAACGATTGAATGTACATATTTAATATCAAATTGTTCATAACCACCATGTCTACCATAAACAATTGCTTCTTCAGAAATATTTAATTTTTCTCTCATATTTAAATTATGATCTGGTAAAGTTATAATATATGGTACACATTGATAATTACCAACATCTTTTATCCATGGACTAATACTCGCATATACGTTACCATGTGGTTGACTACAATTAAATACACAGTGAACTACTGTTTTTATTACTTTACTAATTTGATTTTCATTTTCTCCCCCTTTTGTTATATAAAATATATCACAATTTTGTTGTATTAGAATATTATCAACTTTATCAAAATTATCAACAGAAAATACTTCAAATTCTTTTTTAAATTTTTCAACAACTAATTGATCTGTTTCATGACGGGTATTATTATATAATATAATTGATTCATTTTTTAATATATATTTATTATAATAAGCATATTCATATAATTGTACGGTGGTACCTCTTACCGATAAACAATTATCCCAAAATGCTATTTTAATTCCTTCTGTCTTTTTTAAAATAAATTTAGTTATTTTAGTATCTGTTTGATTTATAGTATTTGGTGATATAGCATTATAATCTAAATTTTTATTAATAAATAATTGTTTTTGTTGAAAATGTTTTTTCATAATTTTTATATATATATTTATATATGAATAGAAATACATATTTTAAACATCTCGCGATGAAATTTATGGGAAGACCAGAAAATGTTTCATTAACACAAGACGTTAATATAGTTATAGATTCCAGACCAGCAGAAAAAAAAACATTTAATTGTGCTGGTTGTGATGTTTGTACCGGTTGTACTTTTTGTATTGGTTGTGCTGGTTGTGCTGGTTGTACTAAAAAAGTAACAGCAAAAAAAGCAGCAGCAGATCAAGCAGCCGCTGAAAAAGCAGCTGCAGAAGCTCAAGCAGCAGCAGAAAAAGCAGCAGCAGATCAAGCAGCAGCTGAAAAAGCAACTGCTGAAAAAGCAGTTGCAGAAGCTCAAGCAGCAGCAGAAGCTCAAGTAGCAGCAGAAGCTCAAGTAGCAGCTGAAAAAGCAGCAGCAGCAGAAGCTCAAGCAGCAGCTGAAAAAGCAGCAGCAGATCAAGCTGCTGCTGAAGCTCAAGCAGCAGCTGAAAAAGCAGCAGAAGCTCAAGCAGCAGCTGAAAAAGCAGCAGCAGATCAAGCAGCTGCTGAAAAAGCAGCAGAAGCTCAAGCAGCAGCTGAAAAAGCAGCAGCAGATCAAGCAGCTGCTGAAGCTCAAGTAGCAGCTGAAAAAGCAGCAGCAGCAGCAGAAGCTCAAGCAGCAGCTGAAAAAGCAGCAGCAGATCAAGCAGCTGCTGAAGCTCAAGCAGCAGCTGAAAAAGCAGCAGCAGATCAAGCAGCTGCTGAAGCTCAAGCAGCAGCTGAAAAAGCAGCAGCAGATCAAGCAGCAGCTGAAAAAGCAGCAGCTGATCAAGCAGCTGCTGAAAAAGCAGCAGCAGATCAAGCAGCTGCTGAAGCTCAAGCAGCAGCTGAAAAAGCAGCAGCCGAAGCTCAAGCAGCTGCCGAAGCTCAAGCAGCTGCTGAAAAAGCAGCAGCAGATCAAGCAGCTGCTGAAGCTCAAGCAGCTGTTGAAAAAGCAGCAGCAGATCAAGCAGCTGCTGAAAAAGCAGCAGCAGAAGCTCAAGTAGCAGCTGAAAAAGCAGCAGAAGCTCAAGCAGCAGCTGAAAAAGCA
>Ga0164294_10000703_pt1 | contig 31762 bp, 23 predicted proteins | sample GEODES005metaG_FD_111479 | JGI IMG/M metagenome (GOLD analysis project Ga0164294, IMG submission 111479) | Oligotrophic lake water microbial communities from Sparkling Lake, Wisconsin, USA - GEODES005 metaG | ecosystem: Environmental > Aquatic > Freshwater > Lake | place: USA: Sparkling Lake...
ATCGGCGACTTCCAGCGCGCCGAGGAATGCGTGGATCGCGCTAAACGCCTGCGCGCCGGACTCAACGGTTTCCACCCCATGCCCCGCCGCTCCGCCTCGCTGCTGCTGGATAAGTCAGCGTGAGGCAGGCGAAACAACTCACATCCGCTCCGTCGTGCGGATGCCGAGCAGGCTGAGGCCCTGCTTGAAGACCTTGCTGGTCGCATCGCACAACAACAAGCGCGTGTTGCGCACGGTGCCCTCGCTGTTCAAGACGTGGCAGGCCTCGTAGAAGCTGTGGTAGGTGTTGGCCAGTTCGTAGAGATAGGTGGCGAGCGTGTTCGGGCGATGGTCGGCGAGCACGTCGTGCGTGGCTTCGGCGAACTGCGCGAGCTTCATGGCGAGGGCGATCTCGGCAGGCTCAGTCAAGGCGATGTCGGCGGTGAGCGCGACGCTGTCGCCGAGCTTGCGGAAGATGGAGCGCGTGCGGACATAAGCGTTGATCAGGTAGGGCGCGGTATTGCCCTGCATGGACAGCATTTTATCCCAGCTGAACTTGTAGTCGGTGAGGCGGTTCTGGCTTAGCTCGGCATACTTGACGGAACCTGCGCCGATGATCTGGGCGATGTCGGCTTTCTCGGCATCAGTGAGGCCTTGCTCCTTCGCATCGGCGGCTTCGCGGGCGCGCTCGATGGCTTCGTCGATGACTTCGAGCAGGCCCACAGTCTCGCCACTGCGGGTTTTGAACATCTTGCCATCGGGGCCAAGAATGCTGCCGAAGGCGATGTGGATCATCTTTGTCGTGTGGCCCATGCGATGGGCGGCGGCGAACAGTTGCTTGAAGTGCAGTTGCTGCGGCGAGCCGACGACATACCAGATTTCATCGGCCTTCCATTCGTTCACACGATAGTCGATGGTGGCCAGGTCGGTGGTGGCATACAAGAAGCCGCCGTCCCCCTTGCGAATGATCGCGGGGGTGGGCTTCCAGGCATCGCCTTCCTTGATGAGGAACGGATCGTCTTTCGGATCGAGCTTGCCATCACTGAAGATCACGACGGCACCATCACTGACGGTGGCAATGCCCGCAGCCAGCAGCTTCTCAACCAGCGGCGCGAGCGCGTCGTTGTAGAAGCTCTCGCCGAGGTAGTGATCAAAGCTGATGTCCAGCGCGCCATAGACCTTCTCCAGCTGTTCGAGCGTCAGGCGCACGCACTCCTTCCAGATGCCGAGGTTTTCGGCGTCACCCTGCTGGAGCTTCACTAGCTCGCTCTTGCAGGTTTCGAGCACAGCTTCGTCGCTCTTGGTCTGCGCATTGATCAGCTTGTAGGTGCGGACGAGTTCATGGATCGGATCGACCTTCAGTGCCTCATGATTGAGCTGTGTTTTCCAGCCGTGGATGATCATGCCGAACTGGGTTCCCCAGTCACCGACGTGGTTGTCAGTGATGACTTTGTGCCCGACAAATTTAGCAACTCGGGCCAGACAATCGCCAATGAAGGTGCTGCGGATGTGGCCCACGTGCATGGGCTTGGCGATGTTCGGGGCGCTGAAGTCGATGACGATGGTCTTCGGCTCGGCAACCTTCGCGACGGCGCAGTCCGTGCCGCTGACGATGGCATTGATCTTGGTGCCCAGCGCGGCGGTGCTGATGCGGAAATTCAGGAAGCCTGGGCCAGCGATGCTGACCTCGCTGCACACATCGGCCACGTCCAGCGCGGACTTGATCTGCTCGGCTAGGGCACGCGGATTCGTTTTGAGCTGCTTGGCCAGGGTCATCGCCGCATTGCTCTGGTAGTCGCCGAAGCGGGTGTCGGAGGCGAGATCAACCGTGACGGAGAAGCCTTCGGGCAAGGCGATGCCAGCCGTGGTGAAGGCGGACTGGAGTTTCGAGGTGAGCAGCGAGCGATACATGAGTGGCAAAAAAGGGCGCCCATGGTAGGCGCAGCGGGTGAAAAGCCAAGCTGGTTTCCTGAGACGAAGGGCGGCATGTCCATCTGAAGACTGCGGACGCCACAGATTCTTGATGGAGGGGACGATGCGTCCCTGGTCCCCAAAAAGCCCTTGGCCAACAATGGAAATTATGGTAAATAATAAAGAATCGCTGATTATCGCCTCACCTTATGCCTACCCCCTTGCCCTCTGCCGCTCGTCGTCCCCTTTGGCTGACCGTCGCTCTGGCCTTCATTATGTATGGTTCTGGGGTGTGTGCGCTGCTCTACCAGACCGTGTGGCTGCGCGAGTTCAGGATGGTTTTTGGCGGCGCGGCCCCGGCGGCAGCGGCGGTGCTGGCGGTGTTCATGGCCGGGCTGGGCTTTGGCGGCTGGTGGTTTGGTCGGCGAGTGGAGAGCGTGCGGTTTCCGTTCCGGTTTTATGCACGTCTTGAGGTGGCGATTGCCATCGCGGCCATGCTAACGCCGAAGCTGCTGGAGCTGGCGCGCGCTCTGTATCTCGCGACCGGTGGACTGCAAACCCTGGGTGACACCACGGCCACGCTGGTGCAGATCGGCATCACGGCGCTAGTGCTCGGCGTGCCGTGTTTCCTCATGGGCGGCACGCTGCCAGCGGCGATGAAATTCGCACAGCGCGACGATGACCCGAACCGCTCCACCACCGCCTTGTTCTACGCGATCAATGTGGTGGGCGCGGTCACAGGGGCGGCGCTGGGCACCTTCTGGATGCTAGGCACGGTGGGCAATCAGGGCACGCTGGGCATGGCGGCGATGGCCAATGCCTTGATCGGCGGGCTGGCCTGGATGATCTCCCGTCGGGTGGAGATGAACGCAGCGCCCAGCCTCTCTCAAGCCGAGGCTGCCCCCACTAGCCAGACGCCGCGCCTGGTGCCCAAATCCTTCGTGCTGGCGGCGGCCTTTGTCAGCGGCTTCACCTTCTTCGTCGTCGAGCTGCTGTGGTATCGCGTCTCGGCCTCGCTGCTGGGCGGATCGGTGTATGGCTTCGGGCTAGTGCTCTGCGTGGCCTTGGCAGGCATGGGCTTGGGCGGCCTGCTCTACAGCCTGCTGCTAAAGACGCTGAAGCCCTCGGTGGGCGCGTTCATGCTGGTCTCAGCATTGCAGGCGGTGTGCGTCATCGCGCCGTGGGTGATCGGCGACAACTTTGCGTTCGGTGCGCTGGTGATGAATGAAATGACACGCGGTTTCGGCTTTGGGCCAGTCGTCGCTGGTTGGGCGACGATCATCGCGGGGCTGGCTTTCCTGCCCTCGTTGCTGGCGGGCGTGCAGTTTCCTTTGCTGTTGTCCCTGCTAGGACGCGGCAATGCGGGGGTGGGACGCGAGCTGGGGCAGGCTTACCTGTGCAACACCTCCGGCGCGATTGCGGGCTCGTTGATGGGCGGGTTTGTCCTTGTGCCGACTTTGGGTTTGAATCACACGTGGCTGCTGGTCGCCGGCTTGATCGGGATGATGCCCGTCGCCGCGCTGCTGGTGTGCAAAGCAAGCCGGGCCGCCCGCACGACTTCCCTGGGGCTGATCGGTGCCGGCGTGGCGGCCGTGGTGCTGGCGCAAGGCCCAACGGCCGTGTGGTATCATTACCCGATTGGCTATGGCCGCAGCTCGCAGGTGCCGGACAGCAGCGAGAAGCTGGAGGCCTGGAAGCGCACGATCCGCCGCTCGCATCTTGCCTCCTTCGACGGACGGGAGACAAGCGTGGCCGTCACTCGCGGCGATCAATTGATCATCCTGACCAATGGCAAGGCCGATGGCTCGTCCTTGGTCAATGCCTCGACCCAGGTGATGCTCGGCCTGGTGGGCGCGGCGCTGCATGAGCAGCCGAAGACGGCCTGCGTCATCGGCCTCGCCACCGGCACCACCGCAGGTTGGCTGGCCGAGGCACCGGGCATGGAGCGTGTGGATGCTATCGAGCTGGAGGCCGGCATGTTGAAGCTGGCGGAGATCTTCAAGCCCGTGAACCACGGCGCGATGCAGAACCCGAAGATCAACCACATCATCGGCGATGCGCGCGAGTTCCTGATGGCCAGGGGCCAAGGCTACGACCTGATCATCTCGGAGCCCTCGAATCCCTACCGCGCCGGGGTGGCGAGTCTTTACACCCGCGAGTTTTACCAAAGCGTGCATGACCGGCTGAACGTGGACGGCATTCTCTGCCAATGGGTGCAGGGCTACGAGGCCTCGCCCGAGACTATCGACACGGTGATCAACACGCTCGCGGCCGAGTTTCCCAAGGTGGAGATCTGGAACACGCAGGACGACGATTTGCTGCTGGTGGCCAGCAAGAGCACGAAGCCCTGGAACACGGCCGTCGTGCAGGCCAAGCTAAGACGCGAGCCTTATGCCACCGCTCTGCGTCGGCTCTGGTTCACCGATTCGGTGGAGGGCTTCATGGCACGCTGCGTGGCCAACCAGGACTTCACCCGCAGCCTGACCACCCAAGAACTGGCGACAAACACCGACAACCTGAACCTGCTGGAGTTCGGCTTCGCCCGCACCTTGGGCAAGCACTACGCCGGTGCCGCCAGCGCGCTGCGGAAGCGTGCTTACAAGCAAGGCCAGATGATGCCCAAGCTGGCCGAGGGTGCCCTCGATCCCAACCTGTTCACACGCGAGACCCTCAATGCTGGCTGGCGCAACAACAACAAGGCCATCCTGTGCCCGCCGGTGAAGACCGAGGAACTGCCGCAGGACACGCTGAAAGTCGCCGCGGCCTTCGACAGTCTCGCCACTGGGAACTACGCTGGCTTCATCCAATTTTTTGGCGACATCACCCCGATCACCTTGCAAGAGCGCTGGATGCTGGCCGTGGCCCATTCTTTGACTGGCGACCCCGCCGCCGGTCGTTTGCTCACCGAGCTGGACAGCTACTACCCGGAGAATGTCTCTCTACTGCGCGTGCGCCAGCTGCACGCGCAGAAAAATCTGCCCGAAGCCCGCAAGGCCTTCGCCCAAGCGGCGAATATGCTCAAGCACAGCCCATGGATCGAACCCGCGCTGCTGCAAGAAACACTGAAACTGGCGGATGATCTAACCCTCAACGCCGCGCCGGATGATGCCCGCCTGGTCTTCCAGGCGCTACGCGAACCTTTTCTGGCCATGAACGGCGAGGAAAGCCGCTTGAACGCGCTGAGCATCGTCGCCGCCCGCTTGGGCAATGACGAGCGCATGGCCGCCGTGGAGGCCTGGGGCCCGCACTACCCCTGGCAGGGCCTGCATCTAGCGATCCGCGCGGCGACTTACATGGCCGCCAATGACCCGCGCCTGCTCGGGGCGATGGCTGACGTCCAGGCTTTCACTGATGGCGGCGGCGAGCTGCCGGTGCCGAAAGCGAAGCCGCTGGCCCAACCGGTGACAACGGCACAGGCGCGGTAAGCGCTTCCTCATTGCGGCAGCAAGTTTGCGCAGTCCAAGGCGCTGCGTGCACGATACCGAATTCACTCACAGCCCAGGCGGGCGATCGCTCACGCTACGCACCTTGCTGGCGGCCTCCTGCTGTTTCTTGTTCTCCGCGACTGGATCGAACTGAAGGCCGCCGCGGGCGACTACCGTGTTGTCCCGGGTCAAAAAGAGCATGGGGCGCGTGGTCTCGGTGTCGCGGAAGAACTCGCGTTCCTTAGGCTTGCCGTCCGGGCCGATGACTTGATGAATCGTCAAGTCCGGCGCGGCGAGGAACATGACGTGCAGGTTATTCTCGCGATCGACCGTCATTTGCGGCTCGCGCACGACGCTCACCGTGCCGAGCTGGTAGGTGCGCAGTTTCTGGCCCGACCGGTCATCGACGAGGCGGAAGTAGAGGTAGCTGCGGTCCATGTCGCGATGCACCATGATCACGTAGCGGCGGGAGCGACCTGCGTCCTCCATGCCCGCCGGCACGCCGAAGACGATGGGCTTGCCGTAGGGCTTGGCGTCGGTGATGACAAAACGCACGCGGTTGGAGACGTAATACTGGCCCGAGGCCGGGTGGTAAGCCGAGACGGTGATCGAGTAGGTGCCCTCTTCGGTGATGGAGTGCGTCTCCCCCAGCTGCACCTTGCGCGCCATGGTGCTGCCAGCCTCGAAGATGATCGGCTCGTCTGAGGTCGATTGCAGCGGGGAATGCGAGCGCTCCTGCGAGTCCTTCACATTGAACGAGAGCCAGGGCCGCCCGCCCGGCCCGCCAAGGATCACATCAGCACCCGAACGGTTGACGATGGTCACCGTAGCCATCATCGGCTCCTGAGAGACGTAGTTGATGTGGTCCAGCTTCAACGACACCTCGTATTGCGCAAAGGCAGGCAAGGCGGCGGATAGAACGGCGAGAATGAGCAGAGCGCGGAACATGGGACGGGGTTTATAGCATGGCCGCGAAGGGGTGAGAAGTGAGAAGTGGAGAGGATTGACTGACCAGGGCTGCATTCCAAGCCATCGCCCCCTCGTCCCAAGCACTTCCCGCTTGCCTCACCGCCTGCCCGCGTGCAATGCCCACGCCCCGCATGTCTCCGCAGCAAGAAATCAACCGCCGACGCACCTTTGCCATCATCTCCCACCCGGATGCGGTGAAGACCACGCTCACGGAAAAGCTGCTGCTCTACGGTGGTGCGCTGGCATTGGCCGGATCGGTGACGGCGCGCAAAAACCAGCGCGCGACGACTTCGGACTGGATGGAACTGGAGAAGCAGCGCGGGATTTCGGTCAGCTCGACGGTGCTGCAGTTTGAATACAAAGGCAGCGTGGTGAACCTGCTGGACACGCCAGGGCACAAGGACTTCAGCGAGGACACCTACCGTGTGCTCACGGCGGTGGATGCTGCCATCATGGTCATCGACGCCGGCAAGGGCATCGAGAGCCAGACGCGCAAACTGTTCGAAGTCTGCCGCCGCCGTGGCGTGCCGATTTTTACGTTCATGAACAAGCTGGATCGCCCTGCGCGCGAGCCGCTGACCCTGCTTGATGAGCTGGAAACCGTGCTCGGCATCGGTGCCTGTGCGATGAACTGGCCGCTAGGTCTGGGGCAGCGTTTCCGTGGCGTCTATGACCGGCTGAAGAAGGAGGTGCATCTGTTCCAACGCACCGTGCATGGCGCTTATCAGGCCCCGGTGGAAGTCGGCAGCCTGCAGGATGACTACGTGCGTGAGAACACCGATCCCGATGCGCTCGATCAGTCGATCCTGGAGCTGGAGATGCTGGAAGGTGCTGGCCATGAGTTTGACCGCCGTCGAGTGGAGCGCGGTGAATTGACGCCTGTGTTCTTCGGCAGTGCGAGCAACAACTTCGGCGTGCAACTGCTGCTGGACGGCTTCCTCGATCTGGCTCCCCCGCCCGCGCCGCGCATGGCAGGAGACCGCATCATTGAGCCCCAGACGCCGGGCTTCTCCGGCTTCGTCTTCAAGATTCAGGCAAACATGGACCCTCGCCATCGCGACCGCATGAGCTTCGTGCGCATCGTGAATGGCAAGTTCGAGCGCGACATGTCGGCGATCAACACGCGCACCGGCAAGAGCGTGCGCTTGGCGAACTCGCAGAAGCTCTTCGCGCAGGATCGCGAGACCGTGAATGAAGCCTGGGCAGGCGACGTGGTCGGTCTCGTGGGCAACCAGGACTACCGCATTGGCGACACGCTGAGCAACGATCCAACGCTTAAGTTTGACGAGATTCCGCGGTTCCCGCCGGAGGTCTTTGCCTTCATTCACAACCCCAGCACCGCGCACTACAAGCGCTTCCGTGAGGGTCTGGACCAGCTGCTGAGCGAGGGCGTGATCCAGCAGTTCTCCATGCCGCAGAGTTTGTCACGCATTCCGTTGCTAGGTGCAGTGGGGCCGCTCCAGTTTGAAGTCGTGCAGTATCGCCTGCAGGCCGAATACAATGCCGAGAGCCGCCTGGAGACCGCGCCCTGGAACATCCTCCGCTGGATGCAGGCCCCGGACAACATCGTCATGCCAGACGGCCTCGCCATAGGCAGCGGCATGACCACAGCGGTGGATGAATTGGGCCGCTGGGTGGTGCTCTTCGACAGTCCTTGGGCACAGCGTTATTTCGAGCAGCGCAATCCTGATGTGCTGCTGCTGGAGCTGCCGGAGTGATAGACCACTGAATGGATTAACCACGGCACACACGGAATTGGTTCAGCATTCGCTGTTTTATTCCTTTCCGTGGTTTCTGTGTATTCCGTGGTTAAAATTTACCCTTGGCAACAAAAAAGGCAGGCCCTCGTGGACCTGCCTTTCCAATATTTGTCTTCAGCGCCTCACTTCTTGAAGGGGCTCAACGCCATCGCCTTCAGCGCCTCATACAAGGCGAGCGTGGCGTCCTTGGGACCTGCGAGCTTGATCACTACGGGACCAGCATCATCCATGGGGATGAGCGCGCCGATCAAAGCGTAGTTGTCCTGCGCGCCCTGGCCGGAGAAGGGATCGGTGTAGGTGCCAGTGCCTTTGAACAGCGTCACCTTCTTGCCACCGGCCTCGGCTTCCTCAGTCTTCACATCGACCATGCCGCTGAGCTGGCCTTTCCAGCGCTCAATGTTGCCCGCCACGTCGCCGCCGAAGTGGAAGAACACCGCGTTCACCGGCTTCTCCTGGCCGGTAATGGCGATTTCGAGCTGGGCCTTGCGCATGGAGCTGGAGGGCTCCACCGACTTCCAGCCCGCAGGAACCACGAACTTCAAGCCGCTGACCTCCAACGCCGTGTCCTGGGCGGAGAGGGTGGCAGACAAACCAAGGAAGAGAGCGAGGACGAGGTGTTTCATAAGCGCAAGGAATGATGGATTACTGGGTGACCTTCAGCACGCCCTTCATCATCACGGCATGGCCGGGGAAGGTGCAGAAGAAAGGATAATCGCCCGGATCCATGGGCGCGGTGAACTCAGCTTCCGCGGTCTGGCCGGGCTGGGCAAACTTGGTGAAGGCGAGCACATCGGGCGACTCGGGCACATAGGCCTTTTCCATGCCCTTGGGATCGGTCAGCATGGTCATCGCGGCGGCCATCACCTTGCTGTCGGTGCCGATCTTGCAGAGCACGATGTTGTGCGGCTGCGGCACGGCGGACCCGGTGTTATTCATCACCAGCTTGGCCTTGGCACCGGCCTTCACCGTCAGTTCGTTCTTGTCATAAGCCAGCGGGGTGGCGGGATTGGTGCTGGGCTTCAATTCCAGCGCCACGGCGGCATCCTGGGCATTGAGCGCAGGGGTGAAGGCCAGGGCGGCGAGCAGCAATGCGATACGATGGGTCATGTTTTTATTCCGGTGCGGTTAGGGTTAGGTTTGGGAAAGCCAGCAATCGAGTGGCGGAGTCCTCTTCTTGCAACAGGTTTTACGTGCATGGAATTGCGTCTGGCAGAACAAAAATCAAGGCAAGCAATGGCCCATGGCATGCGTAGAGAAGGATATGGCTATCCCCCCAACCCTGGCCTCAACGACGAACCGCCGCGCCTTTTTGCGCAGCCTGGGCACTCTCATGGCGCTGCCTGCCTTGGAAACCTTCACGCCCCGCAGTCTTGCCGCGCAGAAGGCAGCCGCAGCGGCCTCGCCCCTGCGCATGGCCTTCCTCTACACGCCCAATGGTGTGTGTGTGGATCAGTGGTTCCCCACGGGCGAGGGAGCGAATTACCAGCTCGGCCCTTCGCTGAAGGCTCTGGAGGCGCATCGCCGTGACTTCAGCATCATCACCGGTCTGGCCCATGACAAGGCGCGCTCCAATGGCGATGGCGCGGGTGATCACGCGCGCTCGAATGCGGCCTTCCTCACCGGCATCCAACCCAAGAAAACAGCGGGCTCCGACATCAGCCTGGGCATCTCCGTTGACCAGATCGCCGCAGAAAAAATCGGCCACCTGACCAAGCTGTCCTCCCTGGAACTCAGCACCGACGGCGAGCGCAGCGCGGGCAAGTGCGACTCGGGTTACAGCTGCGCCTACCAGTTCAACCTGTCGTGGAAGAACGAGACCACGCCGATGGCTCCCGAGATGGACCCGCGCTTGGTCTTCGAGCGCCTGTTCGGCATCGGTTCCACAGGCGGCGATAAAGAAGCCATCCGTCGGCGTAAGGCACTGAGCATGAGCATCCTCGACACCGTGCTCGATGACGCGAAGTCCTTGCAGAGCAAAGTGACCGCCGCCGACAAGGCCAAGCTGGACGAATACTTCACCGCCGTGCGCGACATTGAACAGCGCATCGAACGCGCCGAGAAGATGACCAAGGCCCTGCCCCAGGGCGTGGTCGCGCCAAGCGGCATTCCCGAGACCTTCGAGGAACACATCAAGGCCATGTTTGACCTGTTGGCCCTGGCCTTCCAGACCGACAGCACGCGCATCGCCACCTTTGGCCTGTCGCACGACGGCAGCAACCGCAGCTTCGCCGACATCGGCGTGCCGGAGGGTCATCATCAGCTCTCGCATCATCAGAAAGATCCTGAAAAGCTGCGCAAGCTGGCGCTGATCGACCAGTTCTACGCGCGCCAACTTTCCTACTTCCTGACCAAGATGAAATCCGCCAAGGACAGCGACGGCACCAGTCTACTGGACAACAGCATGGTCGTCTTCGGCAGCGCCATCTGCGACGGCGACCGCCACAACCACGATCACCTGCCGGTCATTCTCGCAGGCCGTGGCAAAGGCACGCTGACTCCGGGCCGCCATATCGCCCTGGCTCAGGAAACGCCGATGACCAACCTTTACCTCTCGATGCTCGACCGCCTCGGTGTTCCTGCCGAGCGCATCGGTGATAGCACGGGCAGGCTGGAGGGAGTGTAAGCTTCGCTGATCGGGTTTGCAGTTCGAGCTTCAGTTCGATTCCTTTATTTTGGAAACGAGCTAAAGCTAGAACGACAAACCCTGATCATGGCACAGGAGCTGTCTTGCTGCCACCGCACCAGAGCATGTTCTCCGTGCGGACATAGACGCGGCCATCGCCAATCGCGAGGGAGGCATTGATGGGGCTGTCCAGCTTAGTCGCGGACAGCTGCTCGAACTTCGGTCCGGCCTTCACCACGATCACATCGCCCTGCTGGCTCCCGCAGTAAAGCTTGCCATCACCGGCAACCGGGCTGCTGAAAAACTTGCTGCTGCCTTTGCTGCCGTTCAGGCGCTCTTCATACATCACCTTGCCGGTCTTGAACTCGACGCATTGCAGGATGCCCCCGTCGCCGAGCAGATACAAGTAATCGCCCATGACCAGGGGCGAGGGCACATAAGGCAGGCCTTTCATGAGGGTCCACTCCATAGGCTTCACCTTGCCACCGGTAACGTCGAGATACGCCGTCTCCTTGCCACCACCGCCGGAGCCGAAGGTGCAGAAGAAGACGCCGTCCTTGAAGGCGGGTGATCCCAGGCTGCGCTGTTTGTAACCAGGGTTGTGCTGCCAGTTGATCTTGCCGGTCTTGGTGTCGATGCCCATGACGCCGCTGACGTTGTTCGCGCAGATGAACTCGCGCTTGCCGCCGCCGATCTCATTGATGACCGGCGTGGAGAAGGTGTTCAGGCAGTTCGGCAGTTCCAGTTTCCAGGCCTGTTTACCGGTCGTGATGTCCAGGCCAACGATGCACGCCTTCCACTTCTGCTGCTCGGGATCTTCGGTATAAACCTTGCCATCGCGCTGCCAATCGAACTCGCTACGCACAACCATGATACCATCGGCCACCACGGGCGACACACCGGTGCCATGCTCATGAATGTAATCGGCCACATGATCGTTTTTCCACAGCAGCTTGCCATCATGGCTGAGGGCCAGGGCTTGAATCGTGGTGCCAGTGCTCCAGTTCACATAAATGCGATCAGCATCGATGAAGGCCGAGCTGCTCGCGAAGCTGTTGAAGTTGTGCTTCTTGTATTCCTCGAAGGCTTCCTCATAACGCCAGAGTTCCTTGCCATCCTTGGCACTGAGGGCGATGACGCCGTGTTTTCCGGGCGAGGTCTCCGCCGTCACCACGACCAAGTCTTTCCACAGCACCGGCGAGGACCAGCCCTTGCCCAGCTCCACTTTCCAGATCGTTGAGGCGTCGTCGAACGCTGAAGGAAGCCCCGTGGTCTCGGCCACACCCGTGCCGTTGGGACCCCGGAAGCGCGACCAGTCAGCAGCGGTGGCGAGCGAGGTGAGAGCAAGAATAACAGCGAGGGACGACTTCATAAAAAAACAAGATAAAGGAACAGAACCCGGAAGCTCAAGACAACAGTTGGGTCCTGGGATTTCTTTCCGACTAGCCCAGCCGTTTCGCCACATCCTTGGCGAAGTAGGTCAAGATCATGTCAGCCCCGGCGCGGCGGATGCCGATCAGCGATTCCTGCACCACCTTGGCCTCGTCCACCCAACCGGCCGCAGACGCCGACTTGATCATGAGATACTCACCGCTGACCTGATACGCCGCGATGGGAAGCACGGTGTGCGCACGCAGTAGGCAGATAATGTCGAGATACGGCCCAGCGGGTTTCACCATCAAAATGTCAGCGCCTTCGGCCTCATCCAGCGCGGCCTCGCGCAGGGCTTCAAGTGCATTCGCCGGGTCCATCTGATAGGTCTTCTTATCGCCCGCCTTGGGCGCTGAGTCCAAGGCACCACGGAAAGGGCCATAGTAGGCGCTGGCATACTTCGCTGTGTAGCTCATGATCGATACGTCCTGAAAATCCTCGTCGTCCAAGGTCTCGCGCAGCGCGGCCACACGACCGTCCATCATGTCGCTGGGGGCCACAATGTCGGCCCCGGCCTCGGCATGGCACAAGGCCTGGCGGCACAGCACGTCCACTGTGTCGTCGTTCACGATACGGCCATCCGCAGCCACCAAGCCATCATGCCCATCGCTGTTGTAAGGGTCGAGCGCCACATCGGTGATGACCGTCAGCGAGGGAAAGGATTGCTTCAGCGCCTGGATCGCGCGCGGCACCAGGCCCTCGGGGTTGTAGCATTCCTCGGCGCTCGACGACTTCAGCTTGTCGGCGATTTTTGGAAACAACACCACCGCCGGGATGCCCAGTGCATGGGCTTCGCCCGCCTCCTTGACAAGGCTGTCCAGGCACCAGCGCTTGCAGCCCGGCATGGAGGCGATGTTGTCATTTTTCCGGCCCTCTTGAATGAACAGCGGATAAATGAGATGCCCCGGCGTCAGCTCAGTCTCGCGCACCAAATCACGGATGGCGGCGGACTTGCGGTTGCGGCGCGGGCGATGGGGGAGATGCAGGGACATGGGGCGATTAAAGCAGCAAAGTTCCGAGTTTCGAGTTTGTAGTTCGAGCTTCAGCTCGTTCATTCAAAGGATTCGCCCTTTTCGCACGTCTCGCTAATCATGAACGATATGAATGCCAGCTTCGATCGAGTCGCCGCCCGCGTGCAGACACGGGTGCTGCTGCGTCGCTGGCTGCGACTTCTGGCGCTGACATTGTGGCCTGCCGTGGCAGCCTTCGCGATCGTGACGCTACTGCGTTGGTTCACCGAGGTTGGTCCATGGCTGCCTGTGCTCGCCTTGATCGCTTGGCTTGGCGGCACGGCGTTCGGGGCGTTCCGCAGCAAGCCCGGCAAGTATGAAGCGCTGGCGCTTTGGGACCAAACGCAGAACCGCAGCGAGGCCTTCGCCGCCGCGTGGTGGTTTGAGCAGTTGCCGCAGAGGACCGCGCTGCAGCAACGCCACCTCGAAGCCCAGACCGCGCAGCTTGGCAGTGCCGCCCGGCAACTCACGAAGGACCTGCCTTTGCCGCTGCATCGCTGGCTTTGGGCGGCTCCAGCGCTCGCCTTGATCGGCATTGCCGTTTCAGCCCTTCGACCACTTTCAACGGGTGACATGGCCTTGGATGCAGCCATGAAGCAAGCTGCCATGCAGGAGGCTCAGCAACTGGCTCAGAACGACTGGCAGAAGAAAAAGATGGAAGGCCTGACCGCCGAGGAAGCCAAGGTATTGGACAAGCTGAAGCAGGACGTCCAAGGCAGTGCAGAGGATTTGGAAAAGGGCGGCGCAGGCTCCGCACGCGAGCTGCTCAGCGACTTGGAAAAGCGTGCGCGCGATGCTGAGAAGCTGGCCCAGCGCCTGGGCGACGACAAAGATGCCTGGGCTTCCGACGCGATGATCGCGGAACTGCGCAAGCACGCTGATACCGCCGACCTGGGTGACGCGGCAGCGAGCAAGAATGCCGTCCAAACAGCCAAGGCTGCGCAAGATTTGGCCGCGCACCTCAAGCAACCGCAGCTCCCCATCGAAGCGCGGGACCGGCTGAACGAGACGCTGAAGGAAGTGCAAAAAGCCGCCGCGCCCGATGACCGTCAGCGCTCGGTCGGCACGCATGTGCTGGCGGCGGGCGATGAACTGGCTAAGACCAACGTCCCCGCTGCGGCGGTCGAGTTTGAAAAGCTCGCCGACAAGATGCGCGAGCAAGCCCAGCGCGAGCAAGCGCGCAAGGAACTGGAAAAACTCGCCCAGCAACTGCGCGATGCTGGCAGTCGCATTGCCGGTCAGCAAGGCGGCGGAATGCAGCCCATGCAAGGCGCGGGCGAACAAGCGCAAGCTCAGCAAGCCGCGCAGATGCAAAGCCAGAACAGTCAGGCTCAGCAAACGCTGCAACCACCCGGCTTGAATCAACCAGGGCAGCCGCAACAAATGCTCATGCAACAGCCGCAGCAAGGCACTGGCATGGGTCAGCAACAGCAGATGAGCGTGGCGCAAGGCCAGCCCCAAAACGGCCAGCAAGGTCAGCAGGGACAAGGCAATCAGAATCGCCCGATGCTGCTCGCTCCGATTCCAGGAGCCAAGGCCGACCAGCAACCTTCAGCGATGATCATGGCGCCCAACTTGCCGCAGGACGCCAACAACGCCGCCACCATGGCAGGCCCCGGTGGCCCGAGTCCCGGCGTGGGCAAGGCCAAGCTGGATGCGGTCAAGACAGCCCGGACCAAGGCTGACGGGTCCTCCGTTGTCACCGCGAAGTCTGGCACCGAGGGCGCTAGCAGCACCCGCAGCATCGACGGTGGCATCAAGCAAGAGTCCGCCGCTCGCACGGCCCAGGAGACCAGCGTGGATTTCATCAATGAACAAGAAGCCGCGCTGGACGATGCCGCTTTGCCACCGCAGCGCCGCGAACAGGTGCGCCGCTATTTTGGTGAACTGCGGAAGCGCTTTGAAACGAAGTAAGGGCGGCGAGTTCTGGGTTCGTGGTTGTTTTGTTCGCCAGTTTGCGGGACACTGGCAATTGGCTTCCCCACTAAAACTAGGCACTCAAAACTCATTCACCCCCGCCCGTGCTTCGACTGCTCACCATCCTTTTGCTCGCCTCGGCTCTGCTTCACGCCGAGACGATCACGACACGCGATGACGCGGTGGGGCGCTCGCTGAACCAGTGGGCCACGGACGAGACGGCGGCCGGGTTCTCGGCCTTGCAGTATGAGAACCGCGATGGCGGCCACTCGCCGCTGCCTGCCATCTACAAGCGGCTGCACCGCGTGACGCACACGTCTGAGGAAATCAAGGAAGGCATGGACAAGGGCTTTCCCAACCAACTGCGCAAGCTGCCCACGATCGGGAATTGCAGCATGTCCGGCACGCCCGACACCATCGGCTGCCTGCCGCGCACCATGTTCATGCATCCGCTCGGGCATGAGATTCTGTCGGCCCAGTATGCGGCCAACAACCTGTTCATCTTCCCCGAGCACCTGGACCATGATCCCGGCGCGAACGGCGTCGGCGGCTGGGGCGATCTTTTTCCGGTGAATCATCCCGGTGTTTTGATCACGCAAGGCTCCTCCGGCTCCGACATGCCGTATGTGAAAGCCTTGTTAGCCGCTGCGGCGGCACTGCGCCCGGAGGTGCAGGAGTTCCTGATTCGCAAAGGTGTGCTGATGCCCGCTCTGCAGGCCCTGCTGCGCCAGAACAGCACGCTGGTGGAAACCGAGGCCGATTACTTTACCGGCAAGGCGCACCCCGTGGTGTTTGACCCGGCCACGCTGGACGAGTTGAAGCTGGTGACCGCTGCCCAGGTGATGTCGCTTCTGTCCGTGCCGCCCGTGGCGCGGCTGCGGCTGCTGACCCCGCCCGTGGCGAGACCTGGCATCGACTTTTTTGAAGTGCCTCAGATCACACAGCAAGTGCTTGGCTCGCAGCCAGCCTGTGTTGCCTGCGTCTACCGCACCAGCGCTGATTTTCAAGATGTGCGGCTGTCGGCGGAAGGCAGCAGCGATCCGGGTGCCAAGCCGCTGAACTACAAATGGGTGCTGCTGCAAGGTGATCCCGAGCGCGTGCAAATCACTCCGAACGAGGAAGGCACGCAAGCCAGCGTGCGTATCCGCTGGCATCCGGCCCAGCAGGCCGCCTCTGGCATTCGCAGCCACCGTGTCGACATCGGGCTGTTCGCCAGCAACGGCTTGAAGTGGTCCGCCCCGGCCCTGTTCTGCATGGCCATGCTGCCCAATGAGCAGCGCTTCTTCGATGAGCAGGGGCGGCTGGCTGAGATCTACTATGAGGCTGGCAATCCCGAGCTGGGCCTGCCCCGCTCTGATGATGATCCGCGCTGGGAGACGTTTCCCAAGGCGCTGAAATCCCAGCCTCTGCTCGCCCTGGCGCTGGAGCAGGCCGTTGTCGCCTCCCCACGCGCCGGAGCTGAGCAGACGATCAACCGCATTGCCGACCAGCCGGACTACTTCATCAAGCACCAGGCGCGCCTGCTGCCCCTGGCCGCGAAATCGCCCAAGACCACCGCCCTGACCGATCTGCGCGCTGAATTGAAGCGGCTGACCGACCTCGGGGTTCTGGTCGAGTCGGCCGATGGCGACTTTTCCATCGCCCACAGCCCCGAGACGCTGACTGCTGCCGACCGCTATCATCTGCGCCAGCTTCACCTCACGGTGCTCAGCCAAGTGTTGCTGCCAGGCCTGCTGGAGCGGTCTCCTGCGCCGCTGTTCGTCGATCCCCGGCTGTCCATGGCCAAGGCCTGGCGAGATGTGTATCACTACGATGCGGACGGCAAACGCACAGGCTGCACACGCCACAGCCAGGGCCGGACCTGGCGGTTCAACGCGGCGGGGCAGCTCCTGCTGGAGGACAAAACAGCCCCGGTGCTCTATCAAGCCGAGGGCACGCGCCTGGTTTTCCAGCCCCAGGCAGAACCTGCAAAATAGCGGTTGTGATTGATGTGGGGAAGAGCAGGTTCGCGGTCCCAAGTTTCCTTCTTTCTACATGCCTCCTCCTAGACGTTCCAATTCCGGCAATCGCGGTCGCTCCCGCGGTGGCCAAAGCCGTGGCGGTTTCTCGCCACGCCCGCAGCAAAAGCAAGATGAACCCCAGGGGCGCGGCCGTCATGGCGACACCGCCGAGAAGGAAGAAGCAGTGGAGCTGGACGGCGTCGTCAGCGCTGTGCTCGCCGGCACCATGTTCCGTGTGAAGCTGACCAACGACCATGAAGTGCTCGCCCACATCTCCGGCAAGATGCGCAAACGCTTCATCCGTCTCGTGGTGGGTGACCGCGTAAAGCTGGAGATGTCGCCCTACGACCTGGAGAAGGCCCGCATCGTTTACCGTCTCTAGGCCGGGCATGGCAAAGGACATCGTTTATTTCGACCTGGAGACCCGGCGCACCGCGAACGATGTGGGCGGCTGGAATCACAAGGACAAGATGGGCATCTCGGTGGCCGTCACTTTCAGCACCGCGCTCAATGAATACCGCATCTACACCGAGGATGACGTGCAGGACCTCATCAAGCAGCTGCTGCGCGCGGACCTAGTGATTGGGTTCAACCACATCAGCTTCGACTACGAGGTGCTAATGGGGCATACGATCATGGACTTGAAGGAGCAGGTGCAAAGCCTGGACCTGCTGGTCGACCTGGAGAAGAAACTGGGCCACCGCATCAAGCTCGACGCGCTCGCCAGCGCCACGCTCGGCGGCCTGAGCAAAACCGCCGATGGCCTGGACGCCATCCGCTGGTGGCAGCAGGGCGAAATCGTGAAGATCGCCGAGTATTGCTGCTTCGATGTCAAAGTGACCAAGTGCGTCCACGAATACGGGGTCAAACACGGCCACGTGAAATACATCGACCGCACGAACCGCGAGCAGCAGGTCGAGGTGCAGTGGTAAATGCAGAGTAGAGAGCTGAAAGTTGAGGGTTGAGAGCCAGCATTGGCTGAGACTTAGTTCGCAGTTCCCTCATGCCCTCAACGCTCAACCCACCACTCTCAACGCAAACATGGACCGCCCGAGCGGCGGAACATGCGGGCCGTGTGGCCAAGTGGAGCGATGCCTTTGTGCAGCGACGCTCGCGCAATGAGAAGCATCCGGTGCATGACTTCCTATTCACCTACTACAACTTCAGCCCGGCCAAGCTGAAGCAATGGATGCCCGCAATCGGCGACATTCTAGAAGTCGATGATGCCTCACTCGAAGCGCATCCCTGGCTGCGCGACCGGCATTGCCTGATCGAAGACGGCACCCTGCGCCTGAACCCCACTTTGATGAATGACTCTGCGCGACGCATGGCAGACTTCATCGCCGAGCTTTGCGCGAATGTCCTGGATCGAGCGCCGCGCCTGCGCTGCTTTGGCCTGCATGAGTGGGCGATGGTTTACAAGCTGACGCCTGAGCAAATCCGACACACCGGCTATCGCTTGCGACTGTCCCCAGAGACGCTGGCCAGCTTCATCGAAAGCCAGTCCCTATGCTGCTCGCACTACGATGCCTTCCGTTTCTTCACGCCTGAAGCGCGCCCATTGAACAGCCTGCAACCGACGCTCGATGCTCGTTTGCAAAATGAGCAAGGTGCCTGCCTGCATGCGAACATGGACCTCTATAAATGGGCCTACAAGCTGTGGCCCTGGATCGGCTCGGACCTTATCGCCGATTGTTTTTTACTGGCCATGGAAGGGCGTGACCTGGACATGCGCGCCAGTCCGTATGACTTGGCCGACCTCGGCTATGAGCCTGTGCGGATTGAGGCCGAGGAAGGTCGGCGGCAGTATCAAGCCGAGCAACTCCGTCTGGCAGAACTGGCAGTGCCGGTGCGCCAGCAACTGCACGCCGCCGCCCTGCGGATCCGCAGCCTGCCGGAAGCTTAGCCCCTCGATCTCTCGATAAGAATCAGGATTGCGCCCTCTGGCACGATCTGCTCTCTTGTTGCACGAGCCATGAACAATCCCCCACCTGTTCCGCCAGCCCCCAAGAAAGGCATCTCCGGTCTCGCCATCGCAGGCTTCGGCTGCGGTGGATTGATCATCATCATCCTGATCGTCGGCTTCATCTTCGTCGGCAAGGCCTGCAACATGGTGCAGGAATACGCGGACGATATCTCGAAGAACCCGGCCAAAGCCGCGGCGATGATCGTGCTGAGGATGAACCCGGAGCTGGAAGTGGTGAGCACGGACGACGCGAAGAACGAGGCCACGATCAAGGTCAAAAAGACTGGCGAAACCTACACGATGTCCTTCGATGACATTGCCAACGGCAAGCTAACCATGCGCGACAGCACCGGCCAGGAAATCAGCATCGACGGCTCGAAGGCCGGCAGCGAAGGCAAGGTCGTGATCAAGGGCAAGGACGGCGAGGAAGCCGTGATCGACGGCTCCAGCGCGAAAAGCGGCCAGATGAAGATCAAGAGCAAGGATGGCGAAATCACCATCGGCGGTGCCAGCGTCAGCGATCTGCCAGCCTGGGTGCCGGTCTATCCCGGTGCCGCCAGCCATCAAGGGGGCGGCATGAGGAACGAGAAAGACGGCGCAGTGAACGGTGCCATCGTTCTGGAGTCCGCCGATCCCGTGGCCAAGATCAAAGAATTCTACGAGGCTCAGTTGAAGGCTTCGGGCTTCAAGGTGGAGAGCAACGAAATCTCCGCCGACGGCAAGCAGACCATCATTCTGAATGGCACCAACGACTCTACCACCAGCAAGGTCAACGTGATGGCCAGCACGGACGGGAGCAAGACATCGGTCATGCTGAACTACAGCGGCCCGAAGTAAACCCAACGCCAGTGGGCGAGCGCGGCTCCTGAGGGCAGATCGGCACGCAATGTGCTGATGAAAATTTCTCGCGGTCGCACCCGACGCCACCCGCTGGTCCGGCGGATGTGATCCCAAGTTGACACCCTCGTTGATGGCCTTTATCTGCCGCCCCCCAAAATTCACTAATGAGCACCGAAGCCGCCCCCGCCGCCAAGCCCGTTTACAATGTCAAGAACCCCTTCATCGCCAAGGTGGTCAAGGCTTATGACCTCTCCGGCCCGGGCTCCCCGAAGAACACACGGCATTACGAGATCGACCTCACCGGCTCCGGCCTGGAATACACCCCCGGCGACTCCTTGGCCGTGCAGCCGACCAATGATCCCGCCCTGGTCGAGGACACCATCAAGGCTCTCGGCTTGACCGGCGACGAGATCGTCAAGCACGCCAAGTCCGGCGCTGACGTGCCGCTGCGCCAGACTCTTTTCGAAGCCAACCTGCTGACGGAAGTCGACAACAAGCTGATCAAGGCCATCGCCGAAAAGACCGGCAACGCCACACTCAACGAACTGCTGCTGCCGGAGAAGAAAGACGAGTTGAAGAAGTATCTCTGGGGCCGCTTCGTCATCGACCTGCTGCTGGAAAACCCGACCGCCAAGTTTGAGGCGCAGGAGTTCGTGAGCTGCCTGAAGAAGCTGAACATCCGTCTGTATTCCATCTCCTCCAGTCTGAAGGCGCATCCTGAGCAGGTGCATCTGACCGTCGCGACGGTGAAGTATGAAAGCCATGGCCGTCAGCGCGGCGGTGTCGCCTCAACCTTCCTCGCCGAGCGCGTAGTCACAGGCGAAACACCGATCCCCGTCTTCGTGAACCTGGGCAAGGGCTTCCGCCTGCCGGATCCGAGCGAGGACGTGCCCGTCATTTTCTGCGGCCCCGGCACCGGCATCGCCCCTTTCCGCGCCTTCCTGGAAGAGCGCAAGATGGCCGCCGCCAAAGGCAAGGCCTGGCTGTTCTTCGGTGAGGTCAGCGAGAAGAGCTGCTACTTCTACAAGGACGAGTTCGAAGGCTACCTAGCCGATGGCACGCTGAGCAAGCTGACCACCGCCTGGAGCCGCGACCAAGCCGAGAAGATCTACGTGCAGCACAAGATGCTGGAAAACAGCGCCGAGCTGTATGCCTGGCTGGAGCAGGGCGCGATCTTCTACGTCTGCGGTGATGCCTCGCGCATGGCCGTCGATGTGGACAAGGCTCTGCACACGATCATTGAGAAAGAAGGCGGCAAGACTCCCGAAGAAGCGGTCGCCTACATGGCTGCGCTGAAGGAAGCCAAGCGCTACCGCCGCGACGTGTATTGATGCTTTCGCCCCTTGTCCCTGGCGCGAGTCAGGCTAGACATTAGCTCGACATGGCCCCCAAGATCGACCCCGCCCTGCACCAGGACAAGAAGCCGGACTGGATTCGCGTGAAGCTGCCGCGTGATCCCGTCTTCTGGAGCACCAAGGCCCTCATTTCCGACCTGAAACTGCACACCGTCTGCGAGGAGGCCCAGTGCCCGAACCGCTGGGAGTGCTGGAGCCAGGGCACCGCGACCTTCATGATCGCCGGTGACCGCTGCACCCGAGCCTGCGGCTTCTGCGCGGTGAAGACCGCCAAGCCTTTCGCCTTGGAAGCCGACGAGCCGCAGCGTGTGGCCCAGGCCGTGAAGCGCATGAACCTGAACCACATCGTGATCACCGCCGTCGCGCGTGACGATGTGCCGGATGGGGGAGCGGATCACTTCGCCAAAACCATCGAAGCCGTGCGCGCCGAGCGGCCGGAAATGACCATCGAGATCCTGGTGCCCGACTTCAATGAGAAGGACGATGCCTTGATGACGGTGATGCAGGCCCGCCCGCACATCTTCAATCACAACCTGGAGACCGTGGAGCGCCTGACCCCGCTGGTCCGCAGCCGGGCGCAGTATCATCGCTCCCTGCACGTGCTGAAAAAGGCCAAGCAGATCGCCACCGACCTGGGCAACCGCTGCGCCACGAAAAGCGGCCTCATGCTCGGCCTGGGCGAGACCGAAACCGAGCTATTCCAGGCCATGGACGATCTGCTGGAGCATGATGTCACCGTGCTTACCCTGGGCCAGTATCTGCGCCCCTCCGCCAATCATCTGCCGGTGGTCGATTACATTCACCCGGACACCTTTGAGAACTACAAGCAGATCGCCGTCAAAAAGGGCTTCAAGCACGTCGCCAGCGCCCCGCTGGTGCGCAGTTCCTACCACGCGGCGGACTTCAAGCCCGAGCTGGATGTGTGAGTCTTCCGGGATGTGGACAACTTCCGCAAAAGTCGAACTTCCACTTGCCAAACGCATCATCCGTGGCACTCTGCCCGCCCCTAAACCTTGCCAAACCGCAATCACTGCCAAGTAGGCAGACCAGCCAACCAAAGATAATGAGCCAAGTCGTTTTCCAAGATACCCAAGCGTTCAAACTGCACGACAAAGACACCGGCAGCGCCGATGTGCAGGTGGTTCGCCTGACGGATCGTATCAACCATCTGACCCAGCACCTGTCGGGTCACAGCAAGGACCACAGCACCCGCCGTGGTTTGCTTCGCATGGTTGCCCTCCGCCGCAAGCTTCTTGATTACTTGAAGGCCAACGATTCGGAGCGCTACCAGAAGCTCCTGACCAGCCTGAAGCTGCGCCGCTAATGATGATTTTCCAAAGGGTGATGGTTCTCCATCACCCTTTGATCGTTTAGGAGAGCGTGCTGTTTCTGGCATTTTCGGACTGATTTAAGGTCCATGCCGCCCATTGAAACTCGCGCTAACAGACGATCCGCCGCATCACCACCCGTGATGCATCACGTCCTCAGAAAAAGCAGGACACCACACCAAGGACAGCAAGGACCTACATGACCGGGTGCCACACTCAAGCACCCGCCTGACTTCAGAACCGCCAGCACGCATTCATTCGTCCTTGGTCATTCCGTCATTCGTCATTTCTCCTCTTTCCCCAAAACCAAAACACAAACAGAAAGCCAAACTATGGCCATCCATACACAAACCGTCCAGCTCGGTGCTGGCACCCTCGAAATCGAAACCGGCAAGTTCGCAAAGCTTGCTGACGGAGCCGTGACCGTTCGTCTCGGCGACACCATCGTCATCGTGACCGCCGTGTCCGCAACGAAGGTCAAAGACGGGCAGGACTTCTTCCCGCTCTCCGTCGAATACAAAGAAAAAGCCTCCGCAGCAGGCCGCTTCCCCGGTGGTTACTTCAAGCGCGAAGGCCGCCCGACCGAAAAGGAAATCCTCACCTGCCGCATGACGGACCGCCCATTGCGTCCGCTGTTCCCGAAGGGCTACTACTACGACACCCAGGTCGTCGCCATCCTGCTTAGCGCGGACGGCGAAAACGATCCTGACATCTGCGCCATGAACGGCGCTTCCGCTGCGCTTTGCGTGTCCGACATCCCGTTCGCAGGCCCTGTTGGTGCCGTCCGTATCGGCCGCATCGACGGCGAATTCATCGTCAATCCTACCCAGACCCAGCGTCTCGATAGCGATCTCGATCTCGTTTACGTTGGCAACAAGACCGACGTCATCATGATCGAAGGTGCTGCCAACGAACTGCCCGAAGCCGAGTTCGTGAAGGCCCTGCACTTCGCCCAGAGCGAAGTCGTCAAGATCGTCGCTGCCCAGGAAGAGCTCGCCAAAGTCGCCGGCAAGGTGAAGCGCGAAGTGCCTCTGCTCAACGCCAAGGACGAGCTGCTCGAAGTCGCGTATGCCGTCGCTGGCGACCGCATCGAAGCCGCTCTCTACACTCCTTCCAAGGTCGCGCGTGGCAAGGCCGTCGGTGCTCTCAAGGACGAAGTGACCGAGGCCATCAAGGCCAAGTTCCCCGAAGCCACCAGCTTCGAGATCAGCCAGGCCTTCGACTACCTCCAGAAGAAAGCCTTCCGCATCTCCATTCTCGACAAGAAGAACCGTTGCGACGGCCGCGGCATCGACCAGATCCGCCCGCTCTCCGGTGAAGCCTCCGTGCTTCCCCGCACGCACGGCTCCGCCACCTTCACCCGTGGCGAAACGATGGCTCTCTCCATTGCCACGCTGGCTCCGGCTGACGAAGCCCAGGAAATGGACACCTACGCCGGTGGCCCTGAGTCCAAGCGCTTCATCCTGCACTACAACTTCCCTCCGTTCTCTGTCGGTGAGACCGGTCGCTTCGGCGGCCAGAACCGTCGTGAGATCGGCCACGGCGCGCTCGCCGAGCGCTCCATCGCTCCGGTCATCCCGAGCAAGGAACAGTTCCCGTATGCCATCCGCGTGAGCAGCGAAGTCATGGAGTCCAACGGCTCCACCTCAATGGCCTCCGTTTGCTCCGGCGTCATGGCCCTCATGGACGCAGGTGTGCCGATCAAGCGCCCCGTCGCTGGCATCAGCGTTGGCCTTGTTTCCGAATACGAAGGCGAAAAGATGAGCCGCTACCTGACGATGCTCGACATCATCGGCAGCGAAGACCATTTCGGCGACATGGATTTCAAACTCTGTGGCACTACCGAAGGCGTCACTGGCTACCAGCTTGACCTCAAGCTCCCTGGTATCCCGTTGGCGATCCTTGAAGAAGCTATCGTCAAGGCTGTTGCAGGCCGTAAGGAAGTGCTCTCCGCGATGAACGCTGGCATTAGCGAAATCAAGCCGCTCAGCCCTCATGCACCACGTATCGAAGTGGTGAAGATCAATCCTGACAAGATCGGTGAACTCATCGGTCCTGGCGGCAAGAACATCAAGGGCATCCAGGCTGAGTCCGGCGCTGAAATCAGCATCGAAGACGATGGCACGGTTTACATCTACGCGAACCGCAAGGAGTCGCTGGACCGCGCCATTGAGATGATCAGTGGAACCTCGCAAGAGATCGAGATCGGCAAGACCTACACCGGCAAGATCGTGAGCACGACCAACTTCGGCGCGTTCATGAATCTCGGTGGCAAGAAGGACGGTCTCATCCACATCAGCGAACTTGCAGACTTCCGCGTCAACAAGACTGAAGACGTCGTCAAGGTCGGCGATATCGTCACCGCCAAGTGCATTGGCGTCGATGACAAAGGCCGCGTGAAGATGAGCCGCAAGATCGCCATGAAGGAAAAGGATGCCGCCGCCAAGGGCGAGGCTCCTGCCGCCGAATAACGATCCTCACACAAGCAACTCCATCAGCGGCAGCTCCGAAAGGTGCTGCCGCTTTTTTGTCGTAGCCCCGTTGCGCTGCAACGAGCTCCCTTCTCCCTTACCCTGTTGGGCGGGATTCCCTGCGCTAGCCCCCGGCTTGAAGCAGCGCGCCCAGGAGAAATTCCCGCGCTCGTGCTGGCGCAGTTCGTGGGTGGCCAGTGGCAGTCGCCGAATCGGGTCGTTGCTTGGGAAGAAAAGGGCGCAAGCCAAACCACCGTGCCCTTCATATCTCCTGCGGCGATGGCTGCTGGATCTCCGCATGACGTGCGCACAGCCAGAGCAGTTCACCGCTCTTCGTGAGCACCGGTCGCAAGTCGCCCCAGCGGTTAGCTTTCTTCACCTTTTCATCCAGGAAATCATGCAGATGCTTTAACGCTACGATCTCGGGCCGCGAGCGATGCCGGTCTTCCAGCTCGGCCCTCTCGCCCAGTTCCAGCTTGCCGGTGGGCAACGCCTTCGCAGCATCGTTCATCAACGCGATTTGATCTTTCAAATCCATCTCGGGCAACTGTCCCACCGTCTCGTTATAAATCGTTCCCACCACTGGAACGAAGGCCTTCATCAGCATGGCCGACCACGAGATATATGGTCCGATCTTCTTGAGCCAATCCTTCGGCATCGTCAGCAGGTAGTCTGGCGGTTCATTGCTGCCGATGGGGGCACCGGGGTGTGGACCGTCAGGATGCTCGCACCAGCAGGTCACACGCACTGAGTTGTGCGTAGCGACATTGAACCACCGTCCGTCTTCCGGCAGGATGGTGAACATGCTCGGTGCCCGCTCTCGTTCGTTGCGTTCCGGGCCGATGCCTTTGAAGAACGAGTGTGCCATCGCCAGTTGCTCGCGTTGGCCCACTTTAAGCCTGCGCAGTTGGTCCATCGCCGCTTTGACACGCGGATCGAAGCCATCCAGCATCTTGTCCACGTCCAGGTCCTTTCGCTCGCAGCGACTGCACTCGATCTGCTGGCCGCGATTCTTCTCCAGCCATGAGCGGAGATGAGTGCCGGGGCAGGGCTTGTCATTCTTTTTGCCAATGCACGGCACGTGATGCTCCAGCAGCAGTTGCGGCCAACGCACCAGCACCACCTCGCCCAGCGTATCGAGCACCTTGTCGAGAAGGCTGCGTGGATACTTGTTGCGCACCACCAGGCGCAGATCGCGATCACGCAATTCCACGAAGGCATCGCCGCGATGCTGGGTGTGGAGAAAGAAACCATCGCGCCAGTTGCGATCCAGCTTGTCCGTATCCGTGGGCTCACGCTGCGCGCGCAGCGGATGCACCGCCGCCGTCAGCGCTGGGATCAGACCCATCGGCGGATTGTGCGGGATACGGCAGATCAGCGTCGCCTCCGGCTCCTGCGGCGGTTGGGTAGGCGTCCAGTAGAGACCGTTGGGGCGATTGCGCTGGATGTGCTGGGGCACCAGACTCGTCCTCGCATCTTGCTTGTAGGCGATGTCGAACCTCCACATCAGCCACAGCAGGTAGCGATGCAAGGATGCCGCATAGCCGGGGCAATCCCGTTTTGTGTCCTTCTTCCAGATCGTCTTCAACCGCGCGTGTTCCAGGATGCCAGAGGCATTCATCGTCGGCTGATCCGTGATCACGAATCCCACCGCCTTCGCCAGCCACTCTGGGTTCAGCACTACCAGATGATCTCCGGCGAGATCCACGCGCGCATCCTCGTCGGCGTCGGAGAAATACACCGCATGGCCCTGCACTTCCATGAGGCCCGCCACGGTGGAAGCCGTGTCCGCGTCCAGCCCACAGGTCGCGCAAACTTTGGCGAACTCCTGAAACTTCATCGCCGGCTCCTTCTGCTTGCGTGCCTTCACCTGCGCCTCATGCCAAGCCTCCGGGAAGGGCAAATCCATCCCTTCTAGCTGGGCCACCGCCTTGGCGATCTCCGCCTTCAGTTCCGCGATGCCCTTGCCCTTCGGCCCCAGCGCACTGTCTGTCTCATAGAAGCCCCAGATCAAATCCCCGAAGCGCTCGCGCAGTTCATCCTTGCCGATCACCGCTGGCACCGGTCCGCCTGCGTGAGTGGACACGATCAAAACCTTCGCCGTCCGTCCGGCGCTGAGCTGGATGCGCTCCAGTCGATCCACCAAGTCCGGGTCCAGGCCCATGCGCGGCTTCCACACCAGTAAGTAGATCGCCTTGGCACTGAAGAAAATCTGATGCGTCACTTGGTAGTGATCCTGCCCGCCGAAGTCCCAGCAATTCAGGTGCAACATCCGCCCGCCATGACTCGGGTGCTCCACCTCCAGCGGCTCGCGCAGGATTTCGATTCCCGTGGTCGAGGCCACCTTGGTCGGCACCTTCCCTTGCAGCGCCTGTAGCAGCCAGGTCTTCCCGACTTCGCCCGGCCCCACAAAGAGAACCTTGGCTTCATCGAACCGACGGGCGGAGACACCGCCTTTGGTAATGCCGTTGCCAAGTGTTGGGTTTTGCAGCGCTCGGAGATACTTGAGGAGCTTGGTGCCCACTCCATACCGTCCGCCGGACAACTTCATCAACTCCTCAGGCAGCGGATTGCCCCAGATCGCCAAGTTCCTCAACACGGAGGGCTTGCCGATGCTCTCGGGCAGGTTGCTGAGCTGGTTCTCGTAGAGGTAAAGGTCCGTCAGCGCGGTGAGCTTGCCGATGCTCTCGGGCAGGGTGCTGAGCTGGTTGTAGGAGAGATAAAGCCCTCTTAGCGCGGTGAGCTGGCCAATGCTCTCGGGCAGGTTGCTGAGCCGGTTGTGGTCGAGGTAAAGCAACTCCAGCGCGGTGAGCTGGCCGAGGCTCTCGGGCAGGGTGTTGAGGCTTAGTGCCGTCAGGTTCAGCGGAATCGATGGATCGCCCCTCTTCTTCCAGTCAGCGATGCGCCGCTCGGCTTCTTGGAGAGCTTTGTCTTGTATGGGGTTAGATAAGGAAGCTGGCATGGGCGCATCCTGCCGAACGGACTGTAGAATGACAAGGGGGTTCTCGGCTGCGCAGCTTTCACCACGCTCGTCATGCAGCGGTTTTGGCATTGCTTGACCTAGCACTCAGCTCGTTCCAAGCCAGACCAAGCCAGACCAAGCCATTTTCCGCCAGGGGACCAGAGGGACCATGCGAGGGGTGCCGAGGGCAGTCAGCTTGGATTCGTCTTCACCGCCAAGCCCGGCCTGACCTACCTCGTCAAGTATTCCGATGATGCGGGCAAGACTTGGTCCAGCGCAATGCATCGGCTCACCAGTCGAGGCACACGCCTGTTCTGGATCGACCGTGGACAGCCGGAAACCTTTTCGCCACCCGTCGTCGGCGTGCGAGCCTACCGTGTAAAGCGGCTGTAGAGTAGGCCAGTTGCGGTGCAACGGGTCCCCCCTCTCTTGCCCTGATCCCGTCGCAGCGCAACGAGGCTACTTGCCGCCACATACCGGGCACGATAGATCTCGCGCCACGGCCATCTTGCGGCAGTGCATGGTGCGATAATCAATGGCCATCAAGTGACCCGCCAGCGATTCACCGAAGCCCACCAGCAGCTTCATCGACTCCATCGCGGCTATGCAACCGGCGGTGCCAGAGACGGCTCCGAAGACAGGGAACTCGCGCTTCCACCAAGTGGGCGGCTGCGGTGTCAGGCAGGCGAGGCAGGCGGTCTGGCCGGGCACGATGGGCATCACGCTGCATTGCAAATCAAACATGGCCGCATCGACCATGGGCTTGCCTTGCTGCACACAGGCGCGGTTCATGAGCAAGCGTTCTTCGAATAAGGGAGCCGCGCTGATGACCAGATCGGCCTGCTGCACCAAGGCTTCCACATTCGCTTCGGAGATGTTCTCGTTCACGCCGATGACCTCGACATTCGGGTTCAACTCGCTCAGCCGCGTCACTGCGCAGTCCACGCGCGGCTTGCCGACATGCGCGGTGGTCATGAGCAACTGCCGATTCAAATCATCCAGCCGCAAATCACCGCCATGCGCGAGGATGATGCGCCCGACACCAGCCGCAGCTAGCTCCAGCGCGGCGGTGCCACCCACGCCACCGCAGCGGGAGATGAGCACGGTGCTGACTTTCAGCTTCTCTTGACCGGCTTCGCCAAAGCCTTCAGTCCACATCTGCCATTCGTAGCGCTGGCGTTCTTCGGGACTCAATGGACGAGCCCTCCTTCTAGCGTGATCACACGATCGGCCAGTGCCGTCGCCTCGCTTCGATTGTGCGTGATGTGCAGCACGGTCACGCCAGTGCGCTGCCGCACCTCACGCATCAGTCGATGCATCTCGCTTCGTGTCTCATCGTCGAGCGCACTGAAGGGCTCATCCAGCAACAGCACCTTGGGCTCGAAAGACAAGGCGCGCCCGAGGGCTGTGCGTTGCGCCTCACCACCGCTGAGCATCGTCACTTTGCGGTCGAGCAAGGGCGCAATGCCCAGCCAGCCTGCGAGTTCATCCACGGCTCGTGGTTTGCGACGGATGCGCAAGGCAAAGGCCAGGTTCCCACGCACGGTCATCGTCGGAAACAACGCCAAGTCCTGTGGCACGTAGCCGACGCCGCGTTGCGCAGGAGGCAGGAGCGTCACGTCTTGTCCGTCAATCGTGATCGTGCCCTGGGTCACCGTGCGCAGACCGCAGATGGCTTCGATGATAGTGGTCTTTCCCTGCCCCGTCTTGCCCATCAGCGCGGCATACTCACCCTTGGCAAGAGTGAGCGACACGTTCGCCAACCGAAACGCGCCGCTTTGAATCGTGATGTCGCGCAATTCGATCATACCCTCAGTTCTTCACCCTTTGCTCAACCCCCAGCCACCGCAGCACCAGCAGCACCAGCAAGGCGACCACCACCATGACGAGCGAGACCGACACGGCGTTTTCCAGATTGCCCGTGCTCAGCTCCAGGAACACCGTCGTGCTCAGCACCTCGGTGCGCATTCGTGTGGCTCCTGCGAAGACCAGGATCGGGCCGAACTCGCCTAACGATCTTGCCCAGGCAATGGTGAAGGCGGCGAGCATTCCGCGTCGCGCTTGCGGCAGGGTGACGTGCCAGAAAGCCTGAGCCTGCGAGCAGCCGAGCGTTAGCGCGACCTGCTCGGCTCTGGGATTGATTTGGTCAAAGGTCACCCGCATGGTGCGCACGGCAAAGGCACCCGCGACGGCAAACTGCGCGAGGATCACGGCGGGCACCGCATACGTGATCTGCCAGCCCAGGTGCTCGCGCAGCCAGTCTTCCAGCCGCACGCCGTTGATCGGCAGGTGAAACAAAATGAGCAATGACAGGCCCACGACCAGCGGCGGCAGCACGACCGGGATTTCCACCAGCGCATCCACCAACCAGCGCAGCGGAAAGCGATGGCGTGACAAGACATAGCCCAGCGGCACCGCCACCAACAGCGACAGCACCGCCGCCACCGTGCAGGAAAACAGCGTGAGCTGCACCGCGAACCGGATCTCCGGCTTGGCCATCAGCTCGCCCATGCGACCAGCCGGAGCGTAGGCCACATCCGCCACCAGCAGCAGCACGACGAGCAGCACGTAGCTGCCGCCCAGCAGCGCAAGCAGCGTGTGGAAAGCCTTGTCCTTGAAACACCCGGAAAACATGAAGCGTGTGATAACGGCTTTTCACGCATGGCCTTGCATGAGCCCTGCCACAACTGATTCCCTGCCTCAGCGCGCCTGATCTTTTTGGTTTCCAGGCTTGTTTCACCGCCGCCGTTTTGGTATCACGAACGCCTCCCAGCACGCCTGATGCGCCGAATTGCTACTGTTCTGTTCTTCGTTTGCGCCTTGGCTGCCGGATTGATCTGGCGGTCTGGTGATCGCGGCACCGCGCCCACAAAAAGCCCCGCGCCTGTTTTAGCTGCGCAGCCGAAGGCAACGACCGAGGGAAAAACAGCTCCCTCGCCCCAGCCAAAGGTCGTGCCGGATGCCGGTGCTGTCGCGAAAGCCCAGCCAGAGAAACGGTCGCCTTCGATTGCTCCGCCACTGACAGACAAGCCGCTGTCCAGGGTGCGTTTGGAGAAGGATCGCTACGTCGATGCCGAAGTCATCGAGCAGGCGGGCGGTGTGGATGTAGCGCAGCCTGGCATCTATCGGCAGGCCAGACTGGTCCGCGTGCCGACCGGGAAGTATCCGCTGATCGTCGTGCACGATGAGGTGGAGGTGACGGCAGACCAGCAAGTGAAGCTGGTGAAGCAGCAGGCCATGATCGCCGATCATGTGATGTTCAAGCCCAAGGCCGGTGTGCCCGAGGCCACGATCTTAGCGGCGATTCAAGACCTGGGCGGCACGGTGCGCCGGAAGATGCCCGCCTCCGGCATCTGGCTCATCGCCCTGCCGCAGCCTTCCTTGAAAAGCGTGCCAGCGGCACTGGCCAGGTTGAATGCCCTACCTAACGTCACTGCTGTGGCCGAACCTGACTACGTGGTGCATGCCAACGCAACGCTGCCCGGCGACACGTCCTTCGGCCAGCTCTGGGGCTTGCACAACACTGGCCAAAGCGGCGGCACAGCCGATGTCGACATCGACGCGCCAGAGGCCTGGGAAGTCACCACGGGCAGCCGCAGCGTTCTGGTGGGAGTGATCGACACGGGCATCGACCCCACGCATCCCGACCTCGCAGCGAACCTGTGGACCAACCCCAACGAGGTCGCGTCTAACGGTCTTGATGATGACAACAACGGCTACGTGGATGACGTGCGCGGCTGGGACTTCGCCAACAACGACAACAACCCGATGGATGACAACCTGCACGGCACGCACTGCGCAGGCACCATCGGCGC
>Ga0164294_10000704_pt1 | contig 31738 bp, 29 predicted proteins | sample GEODES005metaG_FD_111479 | JGI IMG/M metagenome (GOLD analysis project Ga0164294, IMG submission 111479) | Oligotrophic lake water microbial communities from Sparkling Lake, Wisconsin, USA - GEODES005 metaG | ecosystem: Environmental > Aquatic > Freshwater > Lake | place: USA: Sparkling Lake...
AGGTTGGCGGCACGAACTGGCATCCGTCGCCCAGCGCCAGGACATTGATCCCTTGGTGCGCTATTTGGTGGGCGCGCACCATGGGCGTGGTCGGCCGTGGCTACCGGCAACGCCCGACCCGCAGCTTTGGCACAAAGCAAAAGGCAGTGCTTGGCCGACGCTGGCAGTTGAGATGCAAGAGCGCTTTGGCTTTTGGGGACTGTGCTATCTGGAAGCCATCTTGCGCTTAGCCGATTGGGTGCGCAGCGGGTAATGTCCCTAGGAGTGGTGTAAGTTATTGACCGAGCTGCAAGGCGCGAAGGGCGTAGCCCGAAGCGGCTTGCAGCTCGGTCGGACCATCTGTTTTAGGGTGGTCATCGTGAGTCCGGATAAGGTTGAGGTGCGACCCAACAACCTGACTAAAGGAAACACAATGACCACCCCTACTATCGCACTTGCCGAGCTCGCTGAGAAGGGCTCTGATATCGATGTATTGCGCCAAATGGTGCAATTCATGGCCCAACGGCTTATGGATATGGACATCGAGGGGCGCTGCGGCGCCGGCTACGACGAGAAAAACACCGAGCGACTCAACAGCCGAAACGGCTACCGCGAACGCACCTGGGACACTCGAGCTGGAAGTGTCCCCCTGAAAATCCCCAAACTGCGCCAAGGCAGCTACTTCCCCGAATTCCTAGAGCCCCGGCGCACCGCTGAGAAAGCACTGACCGCAGTCATCCAGGAAGCCTACATCCAGGGCATATCCACCCGCTCCGTGGACGATCTGGTCAAGGCGCTGGGCATGAGTGGCGTCTCCAAGAGCCAGGTCAGCCGCCTGTGCGGTGAACTCGATGAGCGCGTGGGGACTTTCCTGAACCGCCAGATAGAGGGCGATTGGCCATATCTTTGGATCGACGCTACCTATGTCAAAACCCGCGAGGCCGGGCGCATCGTGAGCGTGGCCGTAATAATCGCTGTGGGGGTCAACACCGAGGGACAGCGAGAGGTGCTGGGCCTCAAAGTTGGTGCCAGTGAGGCAGAACCCTTCTGGACGGAGTTTTTGCGCAGTCTGAACCGCCGGGGCCTGCGTGGTGTCAAGCTGGTCATCAGCGACAGCCACGAGGGCATCAAGGCCGCCGTCTCCAAGGTACTGAAGGCCACCTGGCAGCGTTGCCGGGTGCACTTCATGCGCAACGCGCTGGCGCACGCCGGTAAAACACAGCGGCGCATGGTGTCTGCGGCCATCGGAACGGTGTTTGTGCAGGACACAGCAGAGGCGGCCAAAGCCCAATGGAGGTCGGTGGCCGATCAACTGCAGGGGAAGTTCCCCAAGCTCAGCGTGCTGATGGAGGACGCGGAAAACGATGTTCTGGCGTTCATGACGTTTCCCAAGGCGCATTGGGCGCAGATCTACTCGACCAATCCGCTGGAGAGGCTCAATGCCGAAATCAAGCGGCGAACCAACGTAGTGGGCATCTTCCCCAACGACGGCTCCATCGTCCGGCTGGTGGGGGCCATGATGCTGGAGCAAAACGACGAGTGGAGTTTGAACCGCAGGTACATGCAGCTTGAAGGCCTTCAAACCCTCTGCGATACTCCCCCGACTCGGCTGTCCGCAGTGGCACGCTGAGTTATGTGTATCTCAGCCTGTCCGGGCTGTGGACTTACACCACTTCATGGGACACGACCCGTTCGCATTACGGGGTTACGGTCTAAGCGGGGGAAAACTACCTGTAAGGTGACTTGCGAATCTGGTTGTAGATTGAAACAAACGCACTGAGACCCAGTGAGAGTGGTTTCAACTTAGCTTCGTCCGTGAGCATGTCCATTAGCATTTCTGTTGCCGAAAGTGGCATGCTTGATTCGATTTCAGGCGCGCCTAAAAAACCCATAGACCATTCGTTAAAGCTGCGATGTGAAATTGTGTTTTGGTGCACTTTATTTAAAGCCGTATGCCTGGTATCAGGGCCGATGAATTTTTCATAGATGTTTTCAACCGATTTCTTCCTGCCCTCTAAGATTTGAACAAATTCTCCTCGGTAATAGATCAGCATCCCTGTGATATCCGCTGCAGAATTACGACGTCGTGCTGAGGCTAATATTTGATCTAAATCTCTATTAGTTAGTCCAGGCGCTACGGATACGCTGCAGTACAAGAGTTCGACCAGCACTTCTTACCTCACTCTGCAATTCGGTTTTTTTTCCAGACTCAAGGTATTCGGACTCAGGTCTCCAGTCCGACACCGTGCTCGAGTTCCGACCTCATAAAGTGTTGACCGGGCTCGGTGAAGTCGAGTCATTGGTTAAATTCATTTTCTTATCAAATATATATTTAATCGCGCGTGTTCTTGTGATATCGATTTTTAGTGAAGTCTCGACGTGGTTGTGGATTGTCTGAGTTGCGAGGTACAAAATTCCTTCCCGTAGCGGCATTTCCGACAAGAAAAGTCCCCAGTGTTTGTTTGCCAGCAAGACCCGTTGCTGCAGTGAAGTGCTTTGTTCTACCAATTCCATTGGCTGACTCCTGAGGCTGCGCCAGGGTGCGGCGCACGGTGTTACTTTTACTTGAGCTTGCGTAGTCCAGCCAAACGCCCGGCGCCAATATCCTGCACGTTGGCATCAAGTCGGAGACAAGCTTTGGAACCACTGGCTAGCCGCGCAGGACGCAAGATCACGCATGATCTACCCTAGTGCGCAGTACCAATGTAGGCACTTTGTCCAGGACAAAACAGAGGGGACAAATGTTTCTTTTGTTGGTACCCTGATGTGTCATGCCACAAAATACCTTTGTCTTACAGTCTGAAATCGAGCGCAGAACGGGCTTTGGCATTGAACAACTTCGAAAGTGGCGCCAACGATATGGCTTTCCCCCAGCGCAGTACGGGGTAAACGGTAGGGCCATTTATTCGATCGAATGCGTCGACAGGCTACTGGTGATCAAACACCTGCTAGAAGCGGGGCTTCGTCCGTGGCAAGTCGTGGCTAAAACTGCCGTCGAAAATCTAAGGACGGTCGCCGATCTGAAGCTATCCAAACCTGATCTAGAGCGTTCAGACTCCGCAAATGCTTTGATCAGCCTCTTAGGCCACTCCAACAGCGAGGCGTTTAAGGCCTTGCTGCGCAAACAACGCGCAAAGCGAACCATGTTGGACTTTGTCCAACACACGATCGCGCCGCTGATGGTCAATATTGGAGACGCCTGGGCCAGTGGTGAAATCGAGATTTTCCACGAACATCTTTGCTCCTCGATGATCGAGCGGTACCTGATTGCGGAAACACTCAAATCCAAGCCAAAGCGTGCTTTCCCCATATTTTTATTCGCATTACCCCCCGGTGAGCGCCATCAGCTCGGGCTTCTCATGGTCGAGGCAGTGATGGCAGAAGCGGGTGCCTACATCGTAAACATTGGAACCGATATTCCATTGAACTGTTTGAAGCTCGCGGCCACCGAGTGCAAAGCCGATGTGGTTGCACTGACATTCAGTTTTTCTTATCCCCTTCGTGATGTAGTTCCAACACTGGCGCATTTGCGGCGTTTACTGCCTTCACCGACACTGATCTGGGCAGGAGGCGCTGGTTTGTCGCAGGTCAAGAGAGTGCCCAAAGGGGTCCGAGTGATCACCCATTTTGATGAGGCAATCACGGCTCTGGGTGATCTGGTGCGGGCCGGACAACTTCAGTGATCTGCAGTGCGACTGCTGCATTCGCACAGTCGCCACCGCTAGCTCAATCCCCAGCCCCCGCTCCCAGATACTGCTTCATCTGCGCCAGTCGGGCCAACGGATCCGCTACGGCCAACAGCGCCAGTTTTTCCTCTACTGAAAGCGGTAGCAGCTCGGCCCAGCGGTTGGCCACCCAGCCGCATTCGTCCAGGCGGTAGGGTGCTTGCAGGGGCAGTTCGCTCAGGCGTTGGTCGGCCTGTGCTTGGGCAATACCCCGGCCTAGGCGGTTGGCCAGGGGCTGCAGTTGAGGCGGAATGGGTGTGGGCAGGTCTTCGGGCAGGTAGTTCACCTGGCCGTACCACACGCCGTAGGGCCCTGTCTCGGTGGCGCCCAGGGTGAAGCGCAGACCGCCCAAGCAACGCACCCGCAGCAGCGCCGCTTGCAGGGTTTCGAGGGTGTCAATGTGGGCTAGCGTACCCACGGGGTGCAGGCGCGGCACCTGACCGGGTACCGCTACTTCATTGCCTTGGGCCAGCCAGGCCACGCCAAACGGCGTCTGCTCTCGGTGGCAGCGGCGGATCAGGTCCAGGTAGCGCACCTCAAAGATTTGCAGGTTCAGCACGCCATCGGGAAAGACGCCGTACGAAAGGGGGAAGAGGGGAATACGTTCCATGGTGGGCGGTCCTGGCGTGGCGCATATTGTCGCCGTTTTGATCGAAAACGCCCTGTAGCAACCCCGACGCCTTCCGGTACTGGCTATGCCGCAGCTTAGACCGCAAAACTCCCCCCCAGTACCTGCCTCGCCGGACGCGGACGTGGCTAAAAGCCCGAGGTGCAGCAGTTGTCGCTATGCTCGTTCACACGTTCATCACGGCCACGGAGCGCACATTGAGGTAGGCCTCGATTGCCTCGGGCCCGCCCTCCGAGCCGTAGCCCGAATCCTTCACGCCACCGAAGGGCATTTCGGCCGAGGGCATAGCAGGCATATTGATCCACAGCATGCCCACTTCCACGCGCCGCGCCAGTAAGTCGGCATTCTTCAGCGACCGGGTGAAGGCGTAGCCTGCCAGACCGAACGGAAGGCGGTTTGCTTCGGCAATCGCTTCGTCCAGCGTGTTGAAGCTGCGAATCGCGGCCATCGGCCCGAACGGCTCCTCGTTGAACACTTTCGCATCTTTCGGCACGTCCGCCAGGATCGTGGGTTGCCAGAAGTTGCCCGTATTTCCGATGCGGTCTCCACCGGAGAGCAAAGTGGCACCGCGTTCGAGGGCGTCGCGCGTGAACTCGGCCATCGCCGTCACGCGGCGCGGGTTGGCCAGCGGGCCCATCTGGGTGCCTTCGGTCATCCCGTCGCCGACTTGCAGGCCCTGTGCATGCTTAGCCAGTGCGGTGGCGAATTCGTTGCGGATGCTCTCGTGCACAAGGAAGCGGGTGGGCGAGATACACACCTGGCCGGCATTGCGGAACTTGGCACCGGCTGCGGCCTTCACTGCCAGCGCCACATCCGCGTCCTCGGCGATGATCACCGGTGCGTGGCCGCCTAGCTCCATCGTTACGCGCTTCATGTGCTGGCCGGCCATGGCGGCGAGCTGCTTGCCCACCGGGGTCGAACCCGTGAAAGTAATCTTGCGGATGACAGGATGGGGAATCAGGTAGCTCGAAATCTCGGCCGGGTTGCCGTACACCAGGCCCAGCACGCCGGGTGGGATGCCGGCGTCTGCAAAGGCGCGAATCAATTCGGCCGGAGCGGCCGGTGTTTCTTCAGCCGCCTTGACCAGCATCGAACAGCCTGCTGCCAGCGCGGCCCCCACTTTGCGGACCACCTGGTTGATCGGAAAGTTCCACGGCGTGAAGGCGGCTACCGGTCCGACCGGGTCTTTCAAGACCATCTGCCGTACCGCCAGGCTTGCGCGCGACGGCACGATGCGCCCGTAGACGCGAAAGCCCTCTTCGGCGAACCACTCAATGATGTCGGCGGCGGCCATGGCTTCGCCCTTGGCTTCGACCAGCGGCTTGCCCTGCTCCTGTGTCAGCAGGTTTGCGATGTCGCCAGCACGCTGGCGCATCAGATCGGCTGCCCGTCGCATGATCTTGCTGCGGTCGGCGGCGGTCATGTCGCGCCAGGTCTCGAAGCCCTTTTGTGCCGCCTCAAGCGCCTTATCCAGGTCGGCCTTACCCGCCTGGGCTACACGCCCGATCTCCTTGCCGGTGGCCGGGTTGAAAACCGCCAGGGTGCGGCCGTCTGCGGCATCTTTCCATTCGCCGTTGATGAAGAGCTGGGTGTTCGGGTAGGTCATGATTTTTCTCGTAGGTTGGGGGGATGGTGAGGTGGTGGACATTGATCAGCGATGGCGCCAATCATGCGCGGTACGGCAGCCATAAACTCCATGCGTACCGACATCAACCAATAAGCGGTAGTTTATGTTTTTACTGGGGCCTAAGACCTGGGTGCGGCTGTGGGGCCCAGCAGCCCGCGTTGGGCCAAGTTCGCCATGAGCGCGCTGATACCGAAAGTCCAGGGTGGAATCTGGTCGCTGCGGCCGACCCAGTTGACCAGCGCGCCGAGCCGCGGGTTGGCGATCACCACTTCGTCGCCCAGGTGGTGCGTAAAGCCCAGCCCCGGACCGTCCCGGTCTTCTACTGGCGCGAACATCGTGCCGCAAAACAGCATGATGCCGTCCGGGTACTGGTGGTGGACGCCCATTGCGTGGCCCACCAGTTCGAGTGGATCGCGGCTGATGAAGGCCATCGAACTCGACCCGGTCAGCACATAGCCACCTTCACCACGAACCGTCAATTCGATGATTGCGTTACGTATAGCGTCAAGGCCAAAGCTGTCATCGAACAAGCGAATGAAGGGCCCGATCGCGCACGAGCCGTTGTTGTCCTTGGCCTTGCCCAGCAGCAGCGCACTGCGGCCTTCGAAATCACGCAGGTTCACGTCGTTACCAAGCGCAGCACCCACAATCTGCCCGGCTGGTGACACTGCCAGCACGATTTCGGGCTCCGGGTTGTTCCATTTCGACCCCGGGTGCAGCCCGACTTGCACGCCCGTACCCACCGAGGCCAGCGGCGCTGCCTTGGTGAAGATCTCGGCATCCGGTCCGATGCCCACCTCCAGGTACTGCGACCACAGGTTTTGCGCAATCAGCACTTGCTTGAGTTGGATTGCCTGCGGCGAGCCGGGGCGGATGGCTGCCAGGTTGTCGCCCACCTCGGCCGCCACCTGACGGCGCACCGCGTCGGCTTGCGCGGCGTCACCCCGCGTCTTTTCCTCGATCACACGCTCGACCATGCTGGCCGCGAAGGTGACGCCGGCCGCCTTCACAACCTGAATGTCATTCGGTGCCAGCAGGTGCCGGTGGGCTGGGTCGGGCCCATGGCTGCAAGTCGATGCCAGCCAGTCGCCAAGTGCGCCGAGCGCGGGGCACTTTGCGCCCTGCAGGGCGCTGCGCACAGATTGCGCCGCATCGGGCAGGGCGAGCAGGCCGGCCATGGTTGGCGCGAGGCTGCTGATATCGATGAGCTGGTCCGCCGCAACTGCAACCAGCGTGGGCCCGCCGCGTGCGCCGGGCACCCAGGCCCGGCCCACCAGCAGGGCGTCTGCGGCATCCTGCGGCAGTGTTTGGGCGAGCGTTATGGAGCGTGTCATGCAATTCCTCAATGCGTTGAAGTGTCGGGTGCCGGTGGGCTTTAGCGACCCTTGAAAACGCCAGGACGCTTGGCCTTGAACGCCGCGCGGCCTTCGTGCGCATCCTCGGTGGCAAAGCAGATGGTCTGCAAGTCACGCTCGTACTGGATAGCCGTGTCGAGCGGCATCGCGTAGGCGGCACGCAAATTGGCCTTGGCGGTCTGCACCGCGATCGGCGGGCGTTGCGCCAGCAGCAGCGCGATCTGCCTGGCGCGCGCCAGCAGCTCGCCCGCGGGGTGCAACTCGCTGACCAAACCCCATTGCAAGGCCTGCTGGGCGCTAATGGGGTCGCCGCCCATCACCATCAGCGCTGCGTTCGACGGGCCGATGCTGTGCGCCAGCTGGTAGCTCATACCGCCCCCGCCGATCCAGCCGAGTTTGACCTCGGGTGCGCCGAGCCGCGCATGGTCGGCGGCAATGCGGATGTCGCACGCCATGGCGGTTTCCAAGCCACCACCCAGCGCATAGCCGTTGATCGCACAAATCACCGGCTTTCGCAGCGCGCGGATCGCGTCGCAGTAGTCGGAGCGGTTGCGAAATTCCCAGGGCGAGGCGTAGGTGTCGAGCTCGGCGATGTCGCTGCCGGCGCAGAAGGCCTTGTCGCCGGTACCGGTGAGCACGAGCGCGAGCACGTCGCTGCGCGCGTTGACCTCGTGCACATGGGCGGTCAGCGCCTGTGCCATCTCTGGCGTGACGGTGTTGAGTTTCTCGGGGCGGTTGAGCGTTATCGTGGCGATGCGGTCGCGCAACTCAAATAAGACAGCGTTGGACATGGTGGGCTTTCTTGCAAGGGTTCGGATGGGTCAGGCGGGTGCGCCCGACCGGTGGTGGTGCTCGTGCAGCGCCTGCAATGTGCCGAGCACGTTGGCGGCACTCGCCCGATCCGCCAGCGCCTGACGCACTGCGGCGGAGGCCGCTGTCTGGAAGGCGATGTAGCCAGCGTGGCGCGGGCGCACGAGTGCCTGTTCGGTGGTCTGGCGCGTGCGCTGAAAAAAACCACCCAGGGTGGCGTTCACTGTTTCGTCTTCCCAGGCGGCGCGCGCGCTGGGCTGGCCCTGGTGCTGTGGGATCAGGCCAGCCTGCACGGTCGGACTCATCAGCCAGATGAGGTGGTCGCGCAGCGCCGGGGTCCACGCGGCGCGACGCGACACCGCCACGCCGGTGCCGCCCAGGGTGGACCCGCGTTGGCCCGTCGGACCGGCTGGAGCCTCGGCAAAGCGCAGCGCTGTACCGCCGTTATGGGCCACCGTGTAGTTGACATAACCATAGACCAGCGGGCAATACACCACGCCATCGGGTCGCGCCATCGCGCCCAGCAGGCCAATCGGGTTCAGTGCCGCATGGCGGGCATCGGCAATAGCATGCAGCTCGCGCAACAGCGCCCAGGCGGCGCCTGCGCCGTCACCGCTAAAGAGCGTGTCCGGGTCGGCAGCAGCGGGCCTCGCACCGTGTGCCGCAGCCATGCTAAACAGGCTCAACACCGCGTGCGGCCCCGCCAAGGACAGACCGACCGGCTGATGCCGGGCCAGCGCGAGCACATCGTCCCAGGTGTCTGGCACCGGCCCTTCGAGGCGGTCGGCACGCAGGGCGGCCACCTGTGTGGCGGCGTCCAGCGGCAAAGCCCATTGGTGGCCGGCCAAGTGGTAGCTGTCAAAGCTGTGGCCCACGCTGGCGGCGCACCATGCGCCCAGTTGTTCCGCATCGAAGCATTCGTCCAGCTGCAGCAGGCACTGCGCGGCCACCGCATCGCCGACATGCGGGTGGTCAAGCACGATCAGGTCGTAGCGTTTGGCCAGTTCATCGATGGCGCTGGACTCGAAGCCTTCGAGCGGCTGGCGCTCCCAGGTGATGTCAATATCGCCGCGCGAGCGCGCCTGTGACGCCGCTTCTTCGAGTGCTGCGTAGCCGCGCGGGTGGTCCCAGGTCAGGCCCCGGTACACCGGTGCCGGATTCAAAGCGTCTGCTCCCCGATCACTTTGCGTTCGATCAGCTCCGTAATCTGCGTGTCGCTCAGGCCGAGCTCGCGCAGCAGTTCGCGGCTGTGCTGGCCGGTGATCGGCGCACCGCGCTCCACGCGCGAGGGCGTCTTGGAAAAGCGTATCGGAAAGCCCGGCGTCTTAACCCGACCTTCAGTCGGGTGTTCGTATTCGACGAAGGTGCCGTTGTGTGCGATCTGCGGGTCGGCCAATACGTCGGCATATCCGAGCACCGGAGCGGCCCAGATGTCTTGCGCATCAAAGGCCGTGAGCCAGTGCGCGTTGGTTTGCGTCTTCAGGCGATCGCGGGTGATCGCGAAGATCTCGTCGCGGCGCGTGAACGTGTCGGTTTGGTCATTCATCGTCGTGAGAAGCGGCGCGTCAATGATGGCGGCCAATTTGCCCAGCGGCGGGAAGGCCAGCGCAAGGTAGCCATCGGAACTGGCGAACACGCCGTACGGCGCACGGATGTAGACATGCGCATGCGGCTCCTGCGTGCGCTGCTGCGGCTTGCCTCCCACCGTGTGGACCGAGAACTCTTGCATCTGCAATGCCACGATCGCATCGAGCATATTGACCTGCACCAGTTGCCCCTCTCCGGTGCGTTCGCGGTGCAGCAGCGCTGCCAGCACGCCTTCGAAGGCGGTGGACGCGGTCACCGCGTCAACCAGGTACTGGCCGGCCGGCATGGGGGGGTCGCCGTCGCGTCCGGCCGACATCATCGCGCCGCTCATGGCCTGCAACAGCAGGTCTTGTCCGGGCCGGTTCTTGTAGGGCCCGTCTTCGCCATAACCCGATATCGAGACGTAGACCAGCTTGGGGTTGATGGCCGCCAGCGTCTTGTAGTCCACACCCAGCCGCTCGGCGACGCCGGGGCGGTAGTTCTGCAAGAACACATCGGAATTCTTCACCAGATCAGCCAGAAGTGCCTTGCCTTCGGTCGCCTTCAGGTCGATTGCGAGGCTGCGCTTGTTGCGGTTCAGTGAGATAAAGGAAGCATTAATGCGTTTCCCGGTGGCACCGCCCGCAGGCATGTGGCGCTGCCACTCGCCGCCCACAGGCTCGACCTTGATGACGTCGGCGCCGAGGTCGCCCAGGCGTTGCGCGGCGAACGGACCTGCCATGGCGATCGAGCAGTCGAGCACACGGTAGCCTTGAAGAATGGAACGTGGGGTCATGGGCTTCTGTCTGTCCTCAATAAGAAAATATCAATCTAGATCTCAATCTCAATCTCAATCCATCACCCAGCCACCGTCGACATTCAAGGTCTGACCGGTCATGAAACTGGCCTGCTCGGACGCCAGGAACAGCATCGCATCGGCGATGTCCTGCGGCCTGCCGCGGCGCTTGATCGATTGGTGGTCGAGCACGAAGCGCTGGTAGCCCTCGGGGTCGGGATGGATTTTTTCGGCATCGGTCGGGAAGGCGCCGGGGCTGACCGCGTTGACGGTGATGCCGTCGCGTCCGAGCTCGCGCGCCAGCGCCCGCGTCATGCCCAGCAGTGCGCCTTTTGAGGTCACGTAGGGCAGCAGATCGGCCCAGCCACCGTGCAGCGTGATGCTCAGCACATTGATGATGCGGCCGGCCTGCAGGCGTTTCATATTGGGCAGTGCGGCTTGCACACAGACTAGCGCGGCATCGGCGTTCACGCGCTGCACCAACTGGTGTTCCTCGATGCTGTAGGCCTCGATCGGCTTGGACGGATAGATGGCCGCGTTGTTGATCAACACGTCAATGCCATCGGTCTGCGCCATGAGGGTATCGAGTTGTGCCCGCAGAGCCGACAGATCGGACAGGTCGCCGCGTACGAAGTGCATGCGGGCGACGCACTCGGGCGACTCCGCGCTGCCAAGCGCCAGCAGGCGGCTGCCCTTTTCCGCGTCGTGGTCGAGTGCGTAGACTGTGGCGCCGGCGCGGGCGAAGGCCCAGCTGACGGTGCTTCCCAGGCCGCCAGCCGCGCCGGTAATCAGCACCTTTTTGCCGTTCATGTTCATCAGGTTTTGCCTTGGTGGTTGTATTGGTGTTCTGGCCCGGCGCTTAGGGCAGGTTCTCGCGCACGATGACGCCCACCCGCACGGCTTCTATCCCAGCCAGCGCCGCCTTGCCCTCGCGCAGGTTGGCAAAGATGCGCACGCAGTTCATGATTTCTATCTGCGCGTTTTGGCTGATTACGGCGTCCATCGCGCCGTCGATCAGCAGGCCCCGTGTGTCGGGAGTTAGCTCGTGGCCGATAAACATCACGCGGTGTTTCAGATCGGCTTCCTTCATGGCCCGCGCCACCCCGTCGGAAGCGCCGCCGATGTTGTAGATGCCGATGAGGTCCGGGTGTTGGGCCAGCAGCGCACGGGTCTGCTCGTAGTTCTTCTTCGGATCGTCCTGGCCCTCGCGTAGGTCGAGCACCTGCAGGTTAGGAAACACCTCCTGCAATAGTTGCAGAAAGCCCAGCTCACGTTCTTCGTGGCCCCGGTAGCTCAGGCTGCCAGCGATCATCGCCACCTTGCCACGCTGCTGGCCCAGGAAGCGGCCCAGGAAAAAACCGGCAGTGCGGCCAGCCGCCCGGTTGTCGACCCCCACATACGCGACCCGCCTCGAGTTCGACAGGTCGGAGACCAGCGTCAGCACCGGTATGCCTTCATCAACTAGCGTGTTCACGGCCTCGCGCACCAGCGGGTGCTCGAGTGCGATGAAGGCGATGCCTTCGGTGCGTCGGCCGTAGTACAGCAGGTTCTCGGCCAGCACCTTCGGGTCGAAGCCCTCGACCAGCTGGCGTCGGCACTGGACATTGAAGGGCACGAACTGCTCCTCGCTGATCTCGATGTAGTCGCCCAGCATGCCGATAAAGCGGTTGATGCCCGCGGGCAGCAGAAAGGTGAGCTGCATGGGCCGCGGCCGGATCATGTTGTACAGGTCCTGCTCGGGCAGGTATTCCAGCTCGGCCGCCACCTTCAGCACGCGCTGCACCGTGGCCGGGCGTACGCCTTTGCGCTGGTGCAAGACCCTGTCCACGGTGGCAGTGGATAAGCCCGAAACCCGGGCGATATCGATCACCCGCGTGCGGCCGTGGCCGGTCGCGGGCACCACCGAGGCGATGTCAGTCATCCCAACGCCCCGTGACGGGCGGGAACTCTTGGGCAGGTTGGGCGCAGATGGCTTGAACACGGCGCTCAAAGGCATCGATCTCCGCGTTGCCGTCAAGCACGCCGAAGCGCGTGGTGTAGCGCCGTTCTTCTCCATGTTCGAGCCAGCGCAGTTCATCCCGGGTTTTTGCGAACGGTTTGCCCAGCACGTGGTTGGTGCTGGGTTCAATGCCCATGGCGTACTGGCCCTCTTGGTAGTTTTGCCACTGGAACTGGTAAGGAAACTCGTCGCGGTTCACCTCTACCGTAAAGCCGATGCCGCGACCGCCGTCAAACCCCGGGTTCACCAAACCGACCGGGATCTTGCCTTGCGCGTCGGAGGCCATCGCATGCTCGAATACCTGCTCGTGGAAGTTGGGCTTGGGCGCACTTTGGGTGCGGTAGCCGACCTGCTGCGCCTGCAATGTGTCGGCATGCGCGGCCCAGGGCGTGTGGCGCACGGGGGCGACGTAGCGGCTGCCTTCGTCAAGCACCGGGTGACCGACATTGATGTGGTACAGAAACATGTGCGGCGTGCGGTAGAAGCCGTGGTTTACCACCCGGTCGTGCAGCGTAAATGCCGACTCGCCCACGCGCGCTTCATAGCGCCGCACCAAGTGCAGGTCTTCCCCGAACACCGTTGCTTGTTGCACTACGCCTTCGCACCACAGCACGCACTCGTCGCCCTCCCAGCGCTCGCCGTAGCCGGTAAGGCGCGCCGGGATGTTGGCGATGCGGCCATGCAGCGAACTATTCACCGCAGGCCGCGGCGTGTAGTGGTAGTGGTCCGCTGTGTCGCGGTCCATGAACAAGGTGTGGTCCAGGCCTCCAGTGACGATCAGGCCCGAGAAGGAGCGCAACCACGACAAGCCGCCTTCATCGGAATACTCGTGCAGCCCGGGATGGCGAAAGCCGGTGGGCGATTGCCAGCCGATCGCCGCGCCTTTGTACTCGCAGGCACCGACGTCCATCGCCCGGTCTACCAGCACCCGAAAGCTAAAGCCAGTGCCGGTGCGAAATTCGAGACAGCGAATGCCGCGCTCGACACCGTCGCCCAGCGTACTCAGCTGCACGCCTGCAAACTGTGCCAGCGACCCGGTTCGCGCCGCGAGCTCGCGGCGCGTGTGGCTGCGGCCAAAAAGCTGGGTCAAGCACCGACCTCGGCTAGTTTTTTGTCGAGGAACTTCTTCGCACGTGGCACATCGGCCTCGTCGAGGTGTTCGATGATGATTGGGATGTTCGGGTGGTGCTTGGCCAGGCGCTTGAGGTACAGGCTGTAGTTCAACACACCCAGGCCGGGTGCTGGCAGCTCGATCTCACCGACACCGCGAAAGGCGTGCGCGTCGGATGCATCGATGTCGGCGAATTTTTCCGACATGTCGCTGCCGCTGGTGCGCATGACGTCCTTGGCATGCGCGATACGGATTTTGTCGCTCAGCGCGTCAAACATCTGGTTGAGCACGCTGTCCATCGCGTCGATGTTGTGGGTCTCAAAGTAGTTGGTCGGGTCCATCAAAAGGCCCAGGCCCGGGTGGTTTACATCCGCAAACAGGCGCAGCGTTTCCTCTACCGAGCCGATGATGTTGTTGACATAGGTCTCCAACAGGAACATCGCACCATGGTCGTAGGCTTCTTGGGCCAGTTCGCGTACCACCGAAACGCAGTCTTCATAGGCGCGTTCCGACTTGTTGTCGGGGTGGCTGCTCCAATCGCTTTCCGGGTTGACGGTGCCGGTCTCGCTGATGACATAGGGCGAGCCGCAGTCGCGGGCGTGGCGCAGGATGGCCTTCAGGTAGTTGTTGCGCTTGGTGCGCTCGGTGCGGTCCGGGTGGCAGATGTTGGTGTAGCCCGAGACGCAGCTGACCGGTAGGTTGTGCTCGCGAAAGGTGTCACGTATGCGGTTGCATTTCGCCTTCGTGATTGACTCAGGGGTCGCGAGGTCCATGTCCTTGAACGCCAGGTCGAGCTGCACGGTATTGAAGCCGTGCGACTTGATGCGCCGCGCCGACTCTTCCAGTGCGTAAGGAAAATATCCGCTGAAGATGCCCAATTGAATCATGCTTGTCTCCGGTTGTGTTTAAGGGGGTGAAAGGTTTAACTTGCCGTGTCGGCGTATTCCGACAATGCCACTGCGCGCCGCTCCTCGATCGAGCGGTAGCCCGCTTCGACCAAGGCCATGGTCTTGACGTTGTCGGCCACCGACAGCAACGGTTCTGAGCCGGTCTTGACGGCCCATTGCAGCTGCTCCATCACGCCGGCGAAGGCCTGCGGGAACCAGCGTGTGTCCCATGTCGGCTGCACCCATTGACCGGCGGTGGCGTGCTTAGAGCAATAGCGCAGCGTACTCGGGCTGCCGGTCGGGTAGTCAGGCCAGCCAAGCGTGCCCTGGGCCAGGCCTTCGGTGCCCTCGACGCGCCACTTGATGAATATGTCGGATTCGAAGCCGGGGTCGGTCGGGCCGCTCCACACGTCTTCCATGCTGGTGGCGAGCAGGCCGCTTTTGAAGCGCAGCGTCGAGCAAACGATTCCGTCGCTGTGCGCGAAGCCAGTGCGTGGGTCGGTGCGCGCGGCGGTGTAGATGTCTTGCGGTTCACCGAAAAGAAAGCGCAGGGCGTCAAGGTGGTGCACGCTCATGTTGGCCAAGGTCAACCGGCCGTACTTTTGCAGGAACTCCTGCCAATGCGGCACGGCCCGCATCTCAATCGTCGCCAGCACCGGCTCGCCCAGGTCACCGCGCACTAGCAGTTGTTTGAGTACCCGGATGGACTGATCGAAACGCATGTTCTGGTTCACCGAGAGGGGCTTGCCCGCCTGCTTGGCCTCGGCCGCCAGCGCGCGCGCCGTGGCCAGGTCCAGCGCCAGCGGCTTTTGCGCCAGGATGGCCTTGACGTGCGGCTGCTGCAGCGCCAGGCGGATCAGCGCCGGCTGCTGGTCAGGCGGGAACGCGATGTCCACGATCTCGACCTGGGGGTCGCGGATCAGTTCCTCTGGCGTGTTGTGTACGGTCTGGATGCCCCAGCGCTGCGCAACGGTCGCCGCCTTTGCCGGCGTGCGTGAGGCGATTGCGCAGACCGGAAAGCCGGCATCATGGTAGGCGGCCAACTGTACGTCGGCCATGATGAAGCCCGCGCCGATGGCGCCAATGCGGAATTCCCGGCAACGCACCGCTGCGTCTGGTTCGAAGCCCAGGCTGTCGCTCATGGTGTTGTCTCCTCGGGGCGGGTTGATGGAAGTTGATCTGCCAACAGTCCTTTGGCGGGAGTCTATCGAGGGAGTCGCTTCCGCTCTATGAAATTACATGATGGTATTTGATGGATAGTTGGGGCTAACCCTTAGTGCCCCGCAGTCCCCGGGCCCTTCAAAGGCTAATGGCCTGACCCCGTACCGCCCCAGCTCAATTTGCAAGCTGTGATTGCACGAATTTGTGGGAATATCACGCTTATGCAAATAACAATCACAAATTTGTTAATTTTTGCGCTGGTGATTTGTGCGTCGGTGGGCGTCTGGGCGGGCGGCTTGCCCGACCCATTGATCACCCCGGGGGCGGTGAACCCCGAGGTCAACCCAGACACCATGGCCACCACCATTTGTGTTCCGGGCTACACCAAGACTATCCGGCCCCCCTCCAACTACACCGACCGATTGAAAAAGCTGCAAATGGAGCGGTACGGCTACGAGGATCGCAATCCGCGGCACTACGAGGAGGACCACTTGATCGCCTTGAGCATTGGAGGCGCGGCCGCCGACGCCAACAACCTGTGGCCACAGCCCCGCCAGGGTCGGTGGTCGGCTCGGGAAAAAGACCAACTCGAGAGAGTTTTACACCGCATGGTGTGTGCTGGCCAACTTCCACTGCGGCAAGCGCAGCAGGCCATGGCCCAGGATTGGATTGCGAGCTACCAGCAGTACGTAGCGGACCGCTAGGGAGGGCATGTTGGCATGCTCCAGTGCGGCCCACCGGTTCGGGTCTTTGACATGCGTTTTCGCGGTGCTGGCACACAGGTGGTGAAGGGTAAACCCGCGCCGCTGGGGCGCCATCGCAGTGCGGCGGGTGGCTAAAATCATTGATCGCTTGAATCGCCACCCCGCAATCCATGGGGAATGGCCGGTTTATTGCCATCAAAGGCGTGACGCCACCCGTGTTCGCGGCCAAATTGGTTCAAACACAAGAACTTCGCAAAAGGTTTGTAATGGATATTTTTATACAGCAGGTCATCAATGGCCTGGTACTGGGCAGCATGTACGCGCTCATTGCGCTGGGCTACACCATGGTGTACGGCATCATTAACCTGATCAATTTCGCCCATGGCGAGGTGATGATGGTGGGGGCCCTGACCAGTTGGACCATCATCGGGCTGATGCAGGAGTCCATGCCCGGGACGCCCGGCTTCGTGATTTTGATCATCGCTCTGTTGATCGCCTGTGTGGTTGCCGCTTCGCTCAACTTTGTAATCGAGAAGGTGGCCTACCGGCCCCTGCGCAACAGCCCCAAGCTCGCGCCCCTGATCACTGCCATCGGCATGTCTATCTTGCTCCAAACGCTGGCCATGATCATCTGGAAGCCCAATTACAAGTCCTACCCCACTTTGTTGCCCAACACCCCGATTGACATTGCAGGCGCGGTCATCACCCCTACCCAGGTGATGATTTTGGGCTTTACCGCCGTCTCACTAGCGGTGCTGATGTGGCTGGTCAACTACACCAAGCTTGGCCGCGCCATGCGCGCCACGGCCGAGAACCCGCGCGTGGCGGGCCTTATGGGCGTCAAGCCGGATGTAGTGATTTCTGCCACCTTTGTGATTGGCGCGGTACTGGCCGCTATTGCTGGCGTGATGTATGCGTCCAACTACGGCACCGCGCAGCACGCCATGGGATTTTTGCCGGGCCTCAAGGCCTTTACGGCAGCGGTGTTTGGCGGCATTGGCAACCTGGCCGGCGCGGTGGTGGGGGCGCTTTTGCTGGGCTTGATTGAGTCTATTGGTGCGGGCTATATCGGCGCGCTCACCGGCGGTGTGCTGGGCAGCCATTACTCTGATATTTTTGCCTTCATCGTGCTTATTGTGGTGTTGACCTTGCGCCCCTCGGGTCTGCTGGGCGAACGTGTGGCCGACCGGGCCTAAGGAGCGTGGCATGAAACAACAACGAAGATTTTTCCTTTTTGCACTGGCTGCAGTAGCGCTGCTGGTCTTGCCCATGGGTTTGCAGCAGTTTGGCAACGCCTGGGTGCGCATTGCCGATATGGCGCTGCTGTACGTGCTGCTGGCCGTGGGCTTGAACATTGTGGTGGGATACGCTGGTTTGCTCGACCTCGGGTACGTGGCCTTTTTTGCCATTGGCGCGTATTCCTACGGTCTGTTGAACTCACCGCAGCTGGTGGAGACTTTCCCGGTCTTGTTGACGATGTTTCCGCAGGGATTGCATTCGCCCATATGGCTTGCACTCCCCTTGGCAGCGGGCTTGGCTGGCATCTTGGGCGTATTGCTGGGCGCACCCACTTTGCGCCTGCGCGGCGACTATTTGGCCATCGTGACCCTGGGTTTTGGCGAAATCATCCGTGTGTTTTTGAACAACCTGGACAACCCGATCAACATCACCAACGGCCCCAAGGGGGTCAGCCAAATCGACTCCTTGCATTTCTTTGGCTTTGATTTGGGAAAAAAGTTGGTGGTCGGCGGGTTTGAGTTTGCATCCGTTTCGCTGTACTACTACTTGTTCTTGGCCTTGGTGTTGCTCAGCGTGTTGATATCGCACCGGCTGGAGGTCTCGCGCATTGGCAGGGCTTGGATGGCTATCCGCGAGGACGAGATCGCCGCCAAGGCCATGGGCATCAACACCCGCAACCTCAAGCTCACCGCCTTTGGCATGGGCGCCACCTTTGGCGGCGTCTCAGGGGCGCTGTTTGCGTCGTTTCAAGGCTTCATCTCGCCTGAGTCGTTTAGTTTGATGGAGTCGGTGATGATTGTGGCCATGGTGGTGCTCGGTGGCGTGGGCCACTTGCCGGGCGTGATCTTGGGCGCAGTGCTGTTGTCGGCCTTGCCCGAGGTGCTGCGCTATGTGGCCGGGCCATTGCAAAACATGACCGGCGGGCGGCTGGACGCTTCTATCTTGCGCCAGCTGCTGATCGCCTTGGCCATGGTGACGGTGATGCTGATGCGTCCGCGCGGCCTGTGGCCCACGCCTGAACATGGCAAGTCCTTGCCTCCAGCGGCCAAAGCCTGATTGGATCGACCATGACAGACATAAAGCATCCAAAAACCAAAGACACCGTCCTCAATGTCTCCGGTGTATCCAAGCGTTTTGGCGGCCTGCAGGCGCTCAGCGACGTGGGCATCAAGATCGAGCGCGGCCAGGTCTACGGCCTGATCGGCCCTAACGGCGCTGGCAAAACGACTTTCTTTAACGTCTTGACGGGTTTGTATACGCCTGACAGTGGCTCGTTTGAGTTGGCGGGCAAGACCTACCAACCCACGGCGGTGCACACCGTGGCCAAGGCGGGCATTGCGCGCACCTTTCAAAACATTCGCCTGTTTGCCGAAATGACGGCGCTGGAAAACGTGATGGTAGGGCGCCACATCCGCACCCATTCGGGCCTGCTAGGCGCCATGTTCCGCACGTCTGCTTTCAAGGCCGAAGAAGCGGCAATTGCCCAGCGCTCGCGCGAGCTGCTGGAGTACGTGGGCATAGCCAAATTTGCCGATTACAAGGCCCGTACCCTGAGCTACGGTGACCAGCGGCGTTTGGAGATAGCCCGCGCCCTGGCAACCGACCCGCAGCTCATTGCGCTTGACGAGCCTGCCGCTGGGATGAACGCTACCGAGAAAGTGATGCTGCGCGAGCTGATCGACCGCATCCGTAACGACAACCGCACGATTTTGCTCATTGAGCACGATGTGAAACTGGTCATGGGCCTGTGCGATCGCGTCACGGTCCTGGACTACGGCAAGCAAATTGCCGAAGGCACGCCCGCCGAAGTACAAAAGAACGACAAGGTGATTGAGGCCTATTTGGGCACCAGCGGCCACTAATTTCCAGGACAGCACATGACCCGCAAAATTTTGCTCAAAGTATCCAATCTCAAGGTGTCTTACGGCGGCATCCAGGCCGTCAAGGGTGTCGATTTTGAGGTGGCAGAAGGCGAGCTGGTCTCGCTCATTGGCTCCAATGGCGCTGGCAAGACTACCACCATGAAGGCCATTACCGGAACCTTGCCGATCAACGGCGGCGACATCGAATACATGGGCCGTAGCATCCGCGGCCAAGGCCCCTGGGACTTGGTGAAGCAGGGCCTTGCCATGGTGCCTGAAGGGCGCGGTGTGTTTACCCGCATGACCATCATTGAAAACCTGCAAATGGGCGCCTACATCCGCGATGACAAGGCAGGCATTGAAGCCGACATCGACAAAATGTTTGCCATTTTTCCCCGCCTCAAAGAGCGACGCGACCAGTTGGCCGGCACCATGTCGGGTGGCGAGCAGCAAATGCTCGCCATGGGGCGTGCGCTCATGAGCCGCCCCAAGGTTTTGTTGATGGACGAGCCGTCCATGGGCTTGTCGCCCATCATGGTCGACAAGATTTTTGAAGTGGTGCAGGACGTGTTCTCCCAAGGCGTGACGATTTTGCTGGTGGAGCAAAATGCCAGCCGTGCGCTGTCAATTGCGAACCGGGGCTATGTGATGGAGTCGGGCATCATCACCATGACCGGTGAGGCCAAGCAAATGCTCAACGACCCACGGGTGCGCGCGGCGTACCTCGGAGAATAAAGGCGCACTTCCCCACTTTGCGCATGAATCGCTATCTGGCGGTACTGGTACTGGTCACCCTGGTATGGGGCCTGACCTTTCCCATTCTCAAAGTGGCGACGCAAAGCCTGAGCGGTGTAGAGATATCGGCGCTGCGCTTCTTGTTGGCAGCGGCTTGCATGGCACCCTTTTTTTGGCGGGTGCCGCGCCACACTTGGCGTGACGGCGTAGTGCTTGGCGCCTTGGCCTTGTTGTCCTACGTCGGTCAGGCCTATGGGCTGCAGTTTATTTCTTCCAACCGCAGCGCGTTTCTAACCAGCTTGAACGTGATCATGGTGCCGCTCATAGCCTGGGCCTTGGGCACACGACCCTCCGGGGCGGTTTTTGTGGCGGCGGCTTTGGCTTGCCTGGGCATTGGCCTCATGTCCTTCGATGGTGGTTCGCATTTTTGGGCGGACACCGCCACCATCTTGTGTGCCTTGGCCTTTGCGGTCTATGTGCTGTTTCTCTCTGGCCGTTCCCATTTGCACCAAGCACATCAACTGGCCGCAGCGCAAATGGGCGTCATGGCGCTGCTGGGCACGCTCTGGATGTTTGCCGATAGCGGCCTCGCGGCAGTCCAGACCTTGCCGGAACGCATTCCTTTCGAGGTCCTGCTGGGTTTGCTCTATCTAGGCCTGGTCGCATCGGCGGGTATGTTTTTCTTGCAAGCTCTGGCCCAGCGCCATGTGCGTGCCGAGCAAGCGGCCTTGGTCTACGCCTTGGAGCCCGTATTTGCCGCGTTGTTTGCATGGTGGTGGCTGGCAGAGAGCTTGACGGCGCGCGCTACTGCCGGCGCGGCCTTGGTTCTGCTGGCCGTGGTGCTGAGTGAGCTCAAACCTGGTTCCTGGCTGCGGCATGTTCAGCGCAGTCTTTCGGCGCCCGGCGTGCGGCGGGACTAGCTTGCTTTGTCGGCGGCCGAGGTAAAAGCGTCCGCAAAAAACTCGTCCACTGGCAGATGCGCTTGGGCGCTGAAATCATGGCGTGCCGAGTCCACCACAACAGGCGCGCCGCAGGCGTACACCTGGAAACCAGAGAGGTCCGGGAAGTCTTGCAACACCGCCAAGTGCACAAAGCCGGTGCGCCCTGCCCAGTGGTCTTCGGGCAGTGCGTCAGACACCACGGGCACGTAGCGCAGCTGGGGCATCAGCGCCAGTTGTGCCTGCACCCACTCATGCATGTACAGGTCGCTCGGGCGCCTGCCGCCCCAGTACAAGGTAGTAGGGCGGGTGATGCCGCAGTGCAGCATGTGTTCTAGCAAGGCTTTAAGCGGCGCAAAGCCGGTGCCCGAAGCCAGAAACACCATGGGCTTGTCCGAGTCTTCGCGCAGAAAGAAAGAACCGAACGGCCCCTCAATGCGCAAAATGTCTTTTTCTTTCATGGACCCGAACACCAGGTCGGTAAAGCGCCCGCCTGGCATGTGGCGAATGTGCATTTCCAGCCCCGGGCCAAGGTGCGGCGCGTTGGCCATGGAGTAGCTGCGCCGCGCGCCGTCACGCAAGATGAACTCAATGTACTGGCCGGCGCGAAACGCAAACGCGTCGTTGGCAGGCAACTGCAGTTGCATTAGCACCACATCCGCCGATACTTTCTCCAACTTGCTGACCCGGGTCGGCATTTTTTTGATGGGAAGGGCTCCAGCTGGCGTCACCTCGCGGGACTCCAGCACGATATCGCTGTGGGCTGTGGCGCAGCAGGTCAGCACAAACTGGGCGGACTCTTCCTCCACGCTGAGCGCCTTGCGCTGAAAGTTGGCATGCACCACGCTGCCCGACAACATCTTGCATTTGCACGACCCACAGGCGCCGTCCTTACAACCGTAAGGCAGGCCCACGCCCTGGCGGATGCCGGCGGCCAACAGGGTCTCAAGGGTATTGGTGGAAAACGTGGTGCCGCTGGGTTCGACCGTCACGGTAAAAGGGGAGGCGCTGCCGGTCATCGTTTTGTGTATCCTAGAAACTATTTATATTTGTAAACCTCGATTTTGCCCTCAATCCAATCCCCCTTGGGCGCCTTGCCCGCGCGCTTTCGCCGCAACCGTTTGCTCATCGTTGGTTGCGGCGACATTGGTCTGCGCGTGGCGGGTTTGTTGGCGCACAAGTTCACCTTACGCGTACTGACCTCCCAGCCTACGCGCGTGCCCGCGCTGCGCTTGGCTCACACCACCCCGCTCTTGGGAAATTTGGACCAAGCGAACACCCTGCGCCGACTGGCTGGTTTGGCGCCTCGTGTGCTGCATCTGGCGCCGCCTGCGGGCAATGGGACCCGTGATGGGCGTACCTTGGCGCTGGTGCGTGCCTTGAGCCTACGCGCGGCGCCCTCGGCTCTGGTGTATGCGTCTACTAGCGGCGTGTATGGGGACTGCGCTGGCTCCTGGGTCGATGAGGGGCGGGTGCTGAAGCCGACCACCGAGCGCGCGCAGCGCCGGGTGGACGCCGAGGCCTTGGTGCGGTTCTTTGGCCGCGCGGCGGGGGTGCGCACCAGTGTGTTGCGGGTGCCTGGCATTTATGCGCCCAACCGCGAGGGCGGTACGCCGCTAGCGCGCTTGCGCAATGGCACGCCGGTGTTGGAGGCGGCAGATGACGTCTACACCAACCACATCCACGCCGACGACCTGGCGCGCGCCTGCGTGCTGGCCTTGTGGCGTGGCAAACCGCAGCGCGCTTACAACATCAATGACGACGCTGCCTTGAAGATGGGGGACTACTTTACAGCCGCGGCGGCCTTGTATGGCCTGCCCGTGCCGCCGCGGATCAGCCGCGCACAGGCAGAACGGGAACTCGCGCCCATGCAACTGAGTTTCATGTCTGAGTCCCGGCGCATGGTCAACACACGCATGAAGTGTGAGCTGGGCTTGCGTCTGCACTTTCCCCATGTGCTAAGCGGCTTGGCCGCCGTACCTTAGGTGACGCTTGTGCCAGCTACGTCGTCGCGCGGCCGATAAGCCCAAACCAGCGCCCGCCATACCAGCCAGCCGCAGACCCAGGTGATGGGTGCCGCCCAAAGCGCATCGCTTAGCCAATGCGCCATATCTGCCATTCGCGCAAATCCAATCAGCACACCCGCAGTGCAACCAACGACTGCCCACGCGCGGCGGCGCTGGTGTACCAGCATGAGCGAAGCAAAGAAAAAGCCGCAGGACACGTGGCCGCTGACAAAGGAGCAGTTGTTGTTGCACTGGTCAGTCATCACGCCCGCGCGGGTGAAGTGGCTGGGGCCACCGAAGTTTTCAACTTCATAAGGCCTCGCCCGCTGCCACTGCTCTTTAAAGCCGCTGTTGACCAGCAAGCCGGGCCCCAGGGCGGCCGAAAGAACAAAAAAGGCCAGCGGCAGTCGCCACTGCTTCCAGTGCGGACGCCAGGTCGCCACCGCCCACGCGGCAATGGCAAGGTAGACCAAACCCCGAAATAAGCTGGGTACGTACAGATTGATGGCGTGTACCCACCACCAGTCCTTGATTTGTGTATGTCCGTTGGGCGGGGCGAACCAGGTGGCTGCGGCCAGGTCCAAATCGGGCCACAGGGTAGGCACCAGGGCGAGCGCAATCAAGACCACGGTCAGCATCAAGTAGAGACGTGGGACGCTGTTGGCTGTAAGGGGGACTGGTGCGCTGGTGCGTTGCATGGGAAAGGCTGCGCCGGGAGGCAAGAAAACAAGGGCCTAACCCGGAGTAGTTCCGGGCCGGACCGGGTTGATTATCACTGCCAAGCCGCAAGTGTTGCCAACCAGGAATTGCCGTTGTGGATTGGTAAAGTTCAAGGCCCCTGTCAACAGATGGTGGAGCAGCGGCGTTGTGGCTGCAATACCTCGAAAGGGAAAGCATGAAAAGATGGACATTGGCGGCGATAGGAATGGTGGCATCTGCAACGGGCTGGGCGCAAGACGTCGGCCGTGTGCTCTCGTCCACCCCGGTGGTGCAGCAAGTGGCAATGCCACGACAGGTTTGCAGCAACGAGCAAATCAGCTACCAAGGACCAAAAAGTGGAGCGGGTGCGGTGCTTGGCGCCATTGCGGGCGGCGCGGTAGGTAATGCGGTGGGCGGGCGCGGCGCCGGTCAGGCCGCAGCCACGGCAATAGGCATTATGGGCGGCGCAATCCTGGGCGACAACATCGAGCGGCCTGGCGCCGAGCGGGTGGAAAACGTGCAGCGCTGCGTGGTGCAAAACGTTTACGAGACTCGTACCGTGGGGTACGACGTGGTTTACGAGTTTGGCGGGCGGCAATATGCGGTACAAATGCCTCATGACCCAGGGCCGACCATCGCGGTCCAAGTGTCACCCGTCGGTGGCGCGATGCTGTCGCAAGCGCCAGTGGCCTTGGTTCAAGTGCAACCCGCAGCCATCACCTACGTCACAGTAGAGCCGCAACGGCGTTACTACGCGCCCCCTCCTGCACCTCATTACGCGCCCTATTTCCCACCGCTGTTTGTCCCTTTTGGTGTTTACGGCTACCAACAACGCGGTCACGGTTTTGGTCATGGCCATAGCCGAGAGCACCGCCGCTGGTAGGGCGATGCCCTTTCGGTCAGATGTTTGTGGTAGCTGCGGTTGTGTCTGTGATAACAGTGGTCGTTTCTATGAGGTTATGGGCGTCGCGGCCGTTAAACCTGTCCATTACCAGGTACAGCACTGGCGTGATGAACAACGTAATCGCCTGCGAGAACACCAACCCGCCCGCAACCGCTAAGCCCAGCGGCTGACGCAATTCGGCCCCGGCGCCCAAGCCAATCGCAATCGGCAGCGCCCCCACCAACGCGGCCAAAGTTGTCATCATGATGGGCCGAAAGCGCAGCACGCAGGCGGTGCGAATGGCGTCATGCGGCGTCATGCCCTGGTGGCGCTGGGCGTCCAGTGCAAAGTCGATCATCATGATGGCGTTCTTTTTGACAATGCCGATCAAGAGCACGATGCCAATGGTGGCAATCAGCGTCAGGTCCTGGCCAAAGAGCATCAGCGTGGCCAGCGCGCCCACGGCGGCCGAGGGTAGGCCGGCCAAAATCGTGATGGGGTGGATGTAGCTCTCGTACAAGACACCCAGCAGCACATAGATCACCACCAGCGCCGCAATCACCAGCACCAGTTGGCTGCCTTGCGAGCTTTTGAACACCGCTGCGTCGCCGCCATAAGTGCTGATCACGCTGCTGGGCATTTGAATGGCTTCACGCGCGGCGTCGATCTTCGAGGTGGCGTCGCCCAAAGCGGCGCCGGGCGCTAGGTTGAAGGACACGGTGACCGCTTGCAACTGCCCGACGTGGTTGATAGACGTGGGGCCTACGCTGCGCTCCACCGTGGTAAAGCTTGACAGGGGCACCAGCGTGCCGAAGCTGGAGCGCACATAAATTCCCGAGAGTGCCGATTCATCTTGCTTTGCCTCGGGCGCCACTTCCATGATGACCTGGTAACTGTCGGTGGGCAGGTAAATGGTGGACACCTGGCGCTCGCCAAAGGCGCTAAACAGCGCCGAGCGAATGCCATCTACCGACACACCCAAGGTGTTAGCACGGTCGCGGTCAATAGTGAGCTGCGCTTGCAAGGAGCGCAACTGCGCGTCGCTGGTCACGTCCCGAAAAATCGGGTCGGCGCGCATGCGCTCTTGCAGTTTGGACGCCCAGGTGCTGAGTTCATCGGCCTTGACGCTTTGCAAGATGTACTGGAACTGCGCCTTGCTTTGCCGACCACCAAGTTGCAGGTTTTGCACCGGGCGCATAAACACGTTGATGCCGGCCACGCCACGCAGCTTTTTGCGCAGCCCCTCCACAACTTGCTTCATGGGCAGGCGCTGGCCCGCAGGTTTAAGGCTCACAAACATGCGCCCGGCATTTTGGGCGTTGTTGCCGCCGTTGAAAGAGCTGACTGCGTTGACATTGGCGTCCGCCCGAATGATGGCGGCCGCGCGCTCTTGCAGCGCCACCATGGCGGGGAAGGAAATGTCCTCGCTGCCTTCGGTAGTCACTTGAATCTGACCAATGTCTTCCTCTGGGAAAAACCCTTTTGGAATCACGTTGACCAGCCAGAAAGTGGCCACAAAGGTGCTTGCAGCCAGCAGCAACATCGTTTTGCGGTGGTCCAGCGCCAGGTCTAGCAGCCGCGTGTACCCCGCCAGCATGGCGTTAAATCCGCGTTCAAACAGTCGCACCAAACGACCGGGTGGTTTCTTGTGGGCGTCGTCGGTCAAAAAGCGCCCGGCCAGCATGGGCACTAGCGTGAGCGACACAAAGGCCGACACCACAATCGCCAGGCTCACCACCACGGCAAACTCGTGGAACAAGAGGCCAATCACGCCGGGCATAAAGAAGATGGGGATGAACACCGCAATCAGCGAGGTCGAAATCGACACAATGGTGAAACCCACTTCGCGGGCGCCCACCAGGGCCGCGTGGAACGGCTTTTCACCGTTTTCCACGTGGCGGATGATGTTCTCCAGCACCACAATCGCGTCGTCCACGACCAGGCCCACGGCCAGCGTCAGCCCGAGCAGCGAAATATTGTCCAGGCTGTAAGACATGCCCCACAGCAGTGCGACCGCGCCCATCAGCGAAATCGGCAGGGACAGCGTGGGAATGGCGGTGGCTACAAAGCGGCGCAGGAACAAAAAGATCACCAGCACCACCAAGACGATGGTGCCTATGAGCGTGAGCGAAACATCATGCAGGGCTTCGCGCACCGAGACTGAGCGGTCGTTGATGGGCGTCATGCTCACAGACTGGGGCAGCTGCGCCTGGATGGTCGGCAGGGCGGCGCGTACCGCGTCCACCAGGCGCACGGTATTGGCGCCGGGCTGGCGTTGAATGCCGATGGTGATCGAATTTTCACCGTTGAAGGTGGCCCAGCTTTTCAGGGTCTCAACGCTGTTTTCCACCTTGGCAATGTCTTTCAGGCGCAAGGGCACGCCGCCCTTGGCGCTGATGATGAGGTTGCCAAAGTCAGAGGCGGTTTTAAGTTGCTTGTTGGCTTGCAACACCAGGGTTTGTTTGGGTCCTTCCAGGGTGCCCACGGGCGTATTGACATTGGCCGCGCGCAGGGCTGCGCTTACTTCATCGAGGCCTATATTGGCGGCCGCCATCGCGTCAGGCCTTACGCGCACGCGCACCGCAAAGCGCTTGGCGCCGTAAATGTTCACCTGGGCCACGCCATTGATGGTGGAAAAGTTGGGCGAAATGAGGTGCTCGGCGTAGTCCTGCAAATCGGCGGGTGAGAGCGAGGGCGAGGTCAGCGCAATCAGCAGCACGGGCGCATCAGCCGGATTGACCTTGCGGTAAGACGGCGGGTTGCTCATGTCCTGCGGCAAAGAGCGTTGGACTCGCAAGAGCGCTGCCTGCACGTCCACGGCTGCGGCGTCCACATTGCGGCCTTCTTCAAACTCTAAGGTGAGAGAGGTGCTGCCCAAGGTGCTGCTCGAACTAATGGTCTTGAGGCCGGGTACGGTTTGGAATTGTTTCTCGAGCGGCAGCGCCACCGAACTCGCCATGGTCTCGGGGTTGGCGCCGGGCAGGGTGGCAGACACACTAATGACGGGCGAGTCGTAGCTCGGCAGCGCCGCAACCGGGATGTTGCGCAGGCCCAGAATGCCCGCGCCCACGATGGACAGATTGAGCAGCACCGTCATCACCGGACGGCGGGTGAACAGTTCGGAGAAGTTCATGGCGCGCTGCGCGACGGCGTGCCCACGGCGGCGGGGGCTGTGGCAGCGGGTATCCCTGCCGGGGGCGTGCCGCTTTTGGCTTCTTTGGGGCGCTCCACCACCAGCGAGCCCGGACGCAGGTTCTGCTTACCGTCGACCACCACCACCTCACCTTCCATAACCCCGGTAATCGCAGCCTCTGCGTTTTGTCCGGCTACTTGTTTGACCGGGCGTGCCAGGGCTTTTCCCTCTTCCACCACATAGACCATAGGACCGCGCGCAGACTGGATCAAGGCTGCCTGTGGCACGATGACTGCGTCTTTTACGGTGTTGATGGTCTGGGATATCTCCACAAAGGCGCCAGGCCACAGGCGACCGTCCTTGTTGTCAAACCTGGCGCGTGCGCGCACCGTGCCCGAGGCTGCGTCTACCAAGTTGTCCACAAAGTACAGGCGGCCTTGGAAACTGCCGCCGTTGTCGGCCAGGGTGGCGGTGACCTGGGTGCCACCGTCTTTGAGCGCCGCGATGGCCTGGGCCAGGTTGCGCTGGGGCAGGTTGAAGGTGACTGCAATCGGGTCGAGCTGGGTGATGGTGACCATCGGCGAGAGATTGCTTTGCAGCGCGGTACCAATCGACACGCTCAGCGCTCCCGCACGTCCGCTCAAGGGCGCAACAATTTGCGTGTAAGACAGCGCCACGTTGGCCGCTTCGATGGCTGCTTGGTCAGCTAGCAGGTTGGCAGCTGCTGCGTCGACCGCCGATTGAGCGGTGTCTACGGCACTTTTGGTCACGAAATTTTGCGCCTGGAGTTCTAAGGCACGCTGCAACTGGCGTTGGGTGTCTGCCAGCACCGCCTGGTTTTTGGCTAGTTGGGCCCTGACTTTAGCCAGATTGGCCTGTTCAGCGCGGCCGTCTAGGCTAAATAAGGGGTCTCCTGCGCGTACGAACTGGCCGCCCTTGATGTGCATTTTTGTCACTACCGAGCTGGTCTGCGCTTTGATGTCCACACTCGCCAAGGGGAACACAGTACCCGTGGTTTTCAGGTTGACCGCCATGTCCCGCGCTTCTGCTCTTGCGGTGGTGACCGAAACTGCGGGACCCGCAGGATTGGCTGACCCGGGTGCAGCGCTTGGCCCGGGCGCCGCCAGTGCAACCGGCGCGCTGGCAGCTGGCGCTGGGCCAGGGTTGTCAGAGGGTGTTTTTTCGGTACATGCCAGTAGGCCCAGAGAGACGATGGCGGTGTATGCGCCAAATAAGAAAAGACGGGGATTCATAGGAGCCCAGAGTTGTGCACTGTGCGGATCACTTCACTTCGCCGGAAGATAAAGCGCGTCTCCCCGTTGCGTCATCACAGCGGGCCTGAGATCTTAATGGCTGCCCGCGACACCCCGATGCCTCACTTGCGATGCGTAACCGGCGATCCATCTTGCAACCCGGCCAACGGGCTTGGACTGGCAAGACTGTTGGATAGCATTACCGCGCCAGGGTCAGCGCCACGCCATATTCAAGCGCAGCATCTATGAGCGCCTCCAACTGGCCGTGCGCGTAGGTGCTCGGCAGATACAGGTCGAAACACTCCTGGCCAGTGCGGTGCAGGCTGCAGGGCACGTGATGGTGGCCGCTGAGCTGCACGGTGCCCACGGGAAAAGCGGCATCGCGAAAGTCCAGCGCAAACAGCTTGCCCAAGGTGGCCATCGACTGGGGGCCCTGGATCTGCACGCGGCAGCGCGCATGGCTCAGGTCCAGCAAGGCACCGACGTCAGCCGAAACATGGCCTTTCAGGGCTCCCACTGAGTCTGCCACCGTGTCGCCAATCAGCAGGAACTCGGTCGGGCCCGTTCGCAGCAGCAAGCCCAAGGGGCAGGGCGCCGTCTGTCCCGTAGAGGCTGGAAGCGGAAACATATCGGTGGCACCAAACGCCTGAGCCAGCGCGGCGCACAAGGCGGCAGTGCCGCTGGGCCAGGTGCTGATCAGGGTGACGTTCGCCAAGGTGTGGGCGTGCAGGCGCACCTGTATCTGGCCGTCCCGGCTGAGGTGCTCGCATGCGCTGTGCTCGGCAAAAGGGCTATGGAAAGCGGAATCAGCCACGGTAGCGTGCTCCTTGCGCGTCAATAAAGCAGGGGTCGACCACGCGCAGGCGGTATTGGCGCTCTTGGGTGGGGGAGGCGGCGATGATTTCTTTGCCGATGTGGGCGGTACCGCCTTGCAGCAGGCCCAGGCCAATGGCCTTGCCCACAGTTTTGCTGAATGTCGTGGACGTGATGTGACCGCGCCCGTGGCCCTTAATGGCGTCGTCTGCAAAAAACAGGATGGAGCCGTTTGCGGGCGGCTCGTTGGCGTCCACCGCCTCTAGCCCGACCAGGGTGGGTCGGTCGGGGCGCACCAGATGGGGGCTGCGGCGCAGCGCATCGCCCCAGAAGGCCTTGGTTTTGCTGGCCATCTTGCCCGCGCCCAGGTCGTCCAGCGTGGTGCGCCCGTCCATCTCGGAGCCGACCACATGGCCTTTTTCTATGCGCAGCGAGCCCAGGGCCTCCAAGCCGTAGGGCCGCAATTGCCAGGGCTTGCCTGCGTCCAGCATGTGCTGCCACACCGCCAGGCCGTGGTGGGTGGGGGTGAAGATCTCAAAGGCCAGTTCGCCCGAAAACGTCAGGCGCAGTATGCGCAGCGGCACACCGGCCAGGGCGCCCTCGCCGTGGGTGTCGAGCAAGCCCATAAAGGGCAGGGCCTCGTTGTCCAGCGCCAGGTGGGGAAACGCCGCTTGCAGCGTATCGCGCGCGCGCGGTCCGGCCACGCTCATGGCCGCCCATTGGTCAGTGACCGAGGCCACCGTTACCCGCAGCTTGGGCCACACCACTTGCAGCAAAAACTCCAGGTGGCTCATCACTTTGGCTGCCTGGGCGGTGGTGGTCGTCAGAAAAAACTGGGTGTCGCTGATGCGCGTGGTGGTGCCATCGTCCATCACGATGCCGTCTTCGCGCAGCATGAAGCCGTAGCGCGCCTTGCCCACCGCCAGTTTGGAGAAACCGTTCACGTACACGCGGTCCAAAAACTCGGCGGCGTCCGGCCCCTGCACGTCAATCTTGCCCAGGGTGGACGTGTCGGCCATGCCCACGCTTTCACGCACCAAGTCCATTTCCGCCTTGTAGGCCTGGCCCAGCGTGGCGCCATTGCTGCGGTACCACAGGGGGCGCAGCCACAGACCGGCCTCCATCTTCACGCCGTCATGGGTTTCGTGCCAGCCGTGCATGGCGGTGCGGCGCTCGGGCTGGAAGTGCGGCCCCACGTTGCGGCCTGCCAGCGCCCCCAGGCTGGCCGGGGTGTAGGGCGGGCGGAAGGTGGTGGTTCCCGCCGCGGCCACGTCGATGCTACGCGCTGCGGCCATCAGGCCCAGGCCGTTGAGGTTGGAGGTTTTACCCTGGTCCGTGCCCATGCCCAGCGTGGTGTAGCGCTTCAGGTGTTCCACCGACTGGTAGCCCTCGCGGTGGGCGAGCTCCACGTCGTCCACGGTGACATCATTCTGGAAGTCAATAAACGCCTTGCCGCTGGGTTTGGCGCTCAGCAGCGGCCCGGCAGGCACAAAGGCGGTGGAGGTGTCGTCCTCCAGCGTCGGTGCGTTTTCTCCAAGGTGTTTTCCGAGCAGCGCAGCCGCCTGGGCACCTGCTTGCCAGCCGGAATCAATCGCCTCGCTCCAGCTCTGGCAGCCCACCATGGCACCTGCTCCAAACTGGGCATGGTCAAAGCCGCCCGGCACAAAGCAGGCAATGTCGTTGCGGTAGACGGGTTTGACGTTGCGGTGCGAACTTAAATGCACCGTAGGCGTCCAGCCGCCCGACATGGCCACCAAGTCCACATCCAGCTCCATCGGCCCGCCCATGACGCGCCCGGTGCTGGCGTCATATCCGCTGATGCGACAGCG
>Ga0164294_10000705_pt1 | contig 31727 bp, 36 predicted proteins | sample GEODES005metaG_FD_111479 | JGI IMG/M metagenome (GOLD analysis project Ga0164294, IMG submission 111479) | Oligotrophic lake water microbial communities from Sparkling Lake, Wisconsin, USA - GEODES005 metaG | ecosystem: Environmental > Aquatic > Freshwater > Lake | place: USA: Sparkling Lake...
GTCATCGTCTGCACCAACTGTCGCGCACCGGGGTTGAGGCGCACGCGCTCCTCGCGGCACTGGTCGAGCGTGGCGACGGGCAGGCCCTTCAGCAGCGCTACGCGGGCCTTCAAGGCGCCGGCAAAATCCAGCTCACCGCGCATCGCGGCTTCGGTGATGGCGGCGACTTCGGCCTTGAGGCCGGCATAATCGGCCAGTTCATCGATGCATTCGCAGGCGATCATGGTTGAATCCATGTCAGCCACGATCAGCTTCTTGCGGCGCGGCGTGGCACCGGATTGCACCACCACGTCAACGGCGGGCAGGGCGTCTTCCAGCGCAGCGCGGATGGTGGGGGCATCGCCGCGAGCCAGGATGTCGTAGGCGTCGCCCGCCTCCAGCCAGCTTTGCGCCACGATTTCGGCGCCAATGCCGCGCACGACATCGCTTGCCGCAGAAGCGTCGCCGGGCGACAAGGCGCCTTCGGCAACCAGGGTGATGATGAGCGCGTCTGCCATTTCTCTCGATCCTGAACGGGTCACCGTCCTGACAGGGCCAACGGCCGGGGGCAAGTCTGGGCTGGCGCTTGAACTGGGGGCCCATGGTTGTGGTGCTGTGGGCGGCGTGATCATCAATGCCGATGCCAGCCAGCTGTATCGCGATCTCGCCATCGTTTCGGCACGGCCGACGGCGGCGGAGGAAGCCGCCGTGCCCCATCGTCTCTATGGCGTGCTGGCCGGCGCTGATGTGTGCAGCGTGGCGCGCTGGGTGGAACTGGCCAAGGCCGAGATTGCCGCCGCACGGGCTGCGGGCCGCCAGCCGATCATCGTTGGCGGCACCGGCATGTATCTCACAGCGCTGGTGCACGGCTTGGCACCGGTGCCGGCGATTGACGACCAGGTGCGCGCCGCCGTGCGCGCGCTCGACACCGCCAGCGCCCGCGCCGCGTTGGAGACGGAAGACCCCGCAGCCGCCGCCCGCCTGATGCCGGCCGATCGGCAGCGCACCCTGCGCGCGCTGGAGGTGGTGCGGTCGACGGGGCGCACGCTGGCCGATTGGCAGCAGCGCCGCGACGGCGGCCTGGGCGTGGCGGCGGTGCAGGGCATCATCGTCGATCGTCCGCGCGCCGAACTGAATGCGCGGGCCGAGCGCCGGCTGGCAGCCATGCTGGCGGCCGGCGCGCGCGACGAGGTGGCGGCGCTGCTGGCGTTGGAGCTGCCCGCCGAGGTGCCGGTGACGAAGGCGCTGGCGGTGCCGCAACTGGCCGCGCATCTGGCCGGGCGCTGCAGCATCAACGACGCGATGGCGCAGGCGCTCATCGCCACCCGCCAATATCAGAAGCGCCAGCAGACCTGGGCGCGCAACCAGTTCCCGGACTGGAGCCGCGTCTGCCCCGATTGAACGCGCTGCAACCACCGCCGGGCGCGCGCCGTAACTGGCTGTAACCAATAGTGGACATTTCGCCCCTATCAGGGGTCGCCATGTCATGTGACGGACATGTTGCGGTGCGATGAAGTGATTGCGCGTTGGTTTTGCGGTGGGGACAGTGATGCTGAAGCGTGGGTTTTTCCTGGTGATGCTGATGATGCTGGCGCAGCCGGCGGCCGCGACCCAGATGGTGAACCTGGCAAACAGCGAGCGCGTGGCAGCGCCAGCAAATTGCCCGGCCGAGGATCCCGCCTGTACGACTGATGGTATCGCGGGGGCCCAAGCCGCCAGCGACATGGAAAGCGGCGACACCGGGCCGATCATCGCCGGGCTGCTGGGCCTTCTGGTGCTGGGCGCTGGGTTTGGCCGCCGCAAGAACGGGTTGCCGGAAGTCGTCTCCTGATTGTCGGTTGCGGGTTTGACTGTCGGCAGACTTTACAGTTAACTGAAAGTTTACCATTTAACTCCTTGATATTGAATGATTGCAGCTCTTGGCACGGTCGTTGCATTCGACTGGGTCAACGTCGTCTTTCAGTGTGTGGTTGCACGCATTGATGGCCGTCGCATCATGGTTTCCAGGAGCTTTTTTTCAGATGCACTTCAAGAATCTTGCCATCACTGCGGTGGTGCTGGCCGCGGCCTCGTTCGCTGCTCCCGCTGCAGCGGTGACCAACCTCATCAAGAACGGCAGTTTCGAAGCGGGTGCGGTTGGCACGGGCGGCTTCCTGCAGTGGACCAAGTCCAATGTGCCAAGCAACGCGCCGGCAAGCGTCATCAACTACAACAGCCTAGCGAGCTACCCCAATGGCGCCTTCGGCGAGAGCGTGCTTGCTGACAATAGTGTTTCGGCCAGCCCCGATGCGGTTGGCGGCAAGGCCGCTTATTTCGTTGGCGATCTGTCGGTCAACGAAACCATCTCGCAGCTCACCTATCTGCGTGTTGGCAACTACCGGCTGGGCTTCAGCTATTTCCTGACCGCCAACGGCCTCGCCAATCCGGGCAATTCCAGTTTCCGCGCCACGATCATTGGCGCCCCGGTTGCTGCAACCGCGATCATTTCGGGCGCGCCCGGCCGTGTCTGGCAGAATGTTTCGGGCGTCGGCCAGATCACGCAGGCCGGCTATTACACCACGGCCTTCGTGTTCAATTCGAACCTTGGCGGCGCATCAAAGGACATCGTGATCGATCGCGCCTTTGCGGTCCAGACCACCGATCCGGCAACCATCATCATTCCGCCGACGCCGACGGTTGTTCCCGAACCGTCGAGCTGGGCGCTGCTGCTGCTCGGCTTTGGCTTCGTCGGTTTGGCCGCGCGCCGTCGCAAGACCGTCGTTGCTGCCTGACTGCTGCCAGCGGACTGGCATTCCGGTACAGAAGATGGGGCCTGGCGCACGCCGGGCCCCATTTTTCGTTTCAGAAGGCTCCAGATGCCGTCGATCATTCAAGAATTGCGTTAATTGGCATCATTTCGTATTTTAATTACGCAAAAAGCGGTTGACCTGCCATTTTCCTTCCCATAACAGCATGCGGTCGCCGATCTGCGGCCGTTCTTGCGTGGGATAGAGATCATGGGCACGGAAATGACCGGCGCCGAAATTGTTGTGCAGGCCCTCACCGATCTGGGGGTAGAGGTGGTCTTTGGCTATCCCGGCGGCGCCGTGTTGCCGATTTATGATGCGCTGTTCCAGCAGAATCGCATCCGCCATATTCTCGTCCGCCATGAACAGGCCGCCGTGCATGCCGCCGAAGGCTATGCACGCAGCAGCGGCAAGGTGGGGGTGGTGCTCGTCACCTCCGGCCCCGGCGCCACCAATGCCGTCACCGGCATCACCGATGCGCTGATGGATTCGATCCCACTGGTGGTGCTCACCGGCCAGGTGCCGACGCATCTCATCGGCACCGATGCCTTCCAGGAATGCGACACGGTGGGCATCACGCGCCACTGTTCCAAGCATAATTATCTGGTTCAGGAGACAGCAAGGCTCGGCCCGGTTCTGCACGAGGCCTTCTACATCGCGCGGTCCGGTCGCCCCGGCCCGGTGGTGATCGATATCCCCAAGGACGTGCAGATCATGAAGGCCCGCTATACCAAGCCGGGCACGATCAGCCACAAGACCTACAAACCGCAGGTGAAGGGCGATCTGGCGGCCATCGAAGCGGCGGTGGAGATGCTGGCCGCGGCCGAGCGGCCCATCCTCTATACCGGCGGCGGCGTCATCAATTCGGGGCCTGTGGCCAGTCAGTTGCTGCGTGAACTGGCCAAGGCGACCGGTGCGCCGGTCACCTCCACACTGATGGGGTTGGGCAGTGTGCCCGATGATCACCCGCAGTTCCTTGGCATGCTGGGCATGCACGGCAGTTACGAAGCCAATATGGCAATGAACAAGTGCGACCTGATGCTGTGCCTGGGTGCGCGCTTTGATGATCGCGTGACGGGCAGGCTGGATGCGTTTAGCCCGACCAGTCGCAAGATCCATGTCGATATCGATCGTTCCAGCTTCAACAAGACGGTGCGGGTTGATCTGGCCATCCAGGGCGACGTTGGCAGCGTGATGGAAGACATGCTGAAAGTGTGGCGTGCGCGCGGGCACCGGGCGGCCGACCAAAAGGCATGGTGGGAACAGATCAAGGGTTGGCGCGCCCGCAACTCGTTCGGGTTCGAGCAGAAGGGTGAGGCGCTGCTGCCGCAGAAGGCGATCCAGCGGCTGTACGAGATGACCAAGGCCAGGAAGCCGATCATCTCCACCGAAGTTGGCCAGCACCAGATGTGGGCGGCGCAGCATTTCGGGTTCCATGAACCCAACAAGTGGCTGACCAGCGGCGGGCTTGGCACCATGGGTTATGGTCTGCCGGCCGCGATCGGTGCGCAACTGGCCTATCCGGGCGCACTGGTGATCGATATTGCCGGCGAAGCCAGCATCCAGATGAACATCCAGGAACTGGGCACGGCGACGCAATATCGCCTGCCGGTGAAGGTGTTCATCATCAACAATGAATATATGGGCATGGTCCGCCAGTGGCAGGAGCTGAACCACGGCGGCCGCTATAGTGAAAGCTATAGCGACAGCCTGCCGGACTTCGTGAAGCTGGCCGAAGCCTATGGCTGGAAGGGCATCACCATTGAAGGGCCGGATGATCTGGACGCTGGCATCCAGGCCATGATCGATCACCCCGGCCCGGTGATGGTCGACTGCCGGGTGGCAAAACTCGCCAACTGCTTCCCGATGATCCCGTCGGGCGCGTCGCATACCGACATGATTCTTTCGGCCGCCGATGAGCGCGGCGAGGCCGATGATGATGCGAAGGGACTTGTCTGATGAAGCATCTTCCTTCCGAACGGCACACGCTGTCGATCCTGGTTGATAACGAAGCCGGCGTGCTGGCTCGCATCGTCGGCCTGTTCTCGGCGCGTGGCTATAACATCGAGAGCCTGACGGTGGCCGATGTTTCGGATGATCATGCCGTCAGCCGGATCACCGTTGTCACCAACGGCCCGCCGCCGGTGATCGACCAGATCATGGCGCAACTCGATCGGCTGGTGCCGGTGCACAAGGTGGTGGACCTGACCGATTGGGGCCCGCACGTGGAGCGCGAGATGGCGCTGGTGAAGGTGGCCGGTACCGGTGACAAGCGCGTCGAGGCGCTGCGCCTCGCCGATATTTTCCGCGCTCGCCCGGTGGATACCAGCACGGCCAGCTTTGTGTTCGAAGTGTCGGGCTCATCCGAGAAGGTGAACCAGTTCATCGCCCTGATGCGGGAGGTGGGCCTTGTCGAGGTCGCCCGCACCGGCGTTGTGGCGATTGCCCGGGGCGCGGAGGCGGTTTAACGCCCACTCAATTTTCAAACTCACTTCAGGAAAGTTCTTCCCATGCGCGTTTATTATGATGCCGATGCCGATGTCGGCCTGATCAAGGGCAAGAAGATCGCCATCGTCGGTTATGGCAGCCAGGGCCATGCCCATGCCCAGAACCTGCGCGATTCCGGCGTTGCCAATGTTGCCGTCGCGCTGCGCGCCGGTTCGGCAACCGCCAAGAAGGCGGAAGGCGCTGGCTTCAAGGTATTGAGCAACGCCGAAGCCGCGGCGTGGGCCGACGTGATCATGGTGCTGGCGCCCGATGAGCATCAGGCTGGCATCTATGCCGATGATCTGGCTGCCAACATGAAGCCCGGCGCGGCGCTGGCGTTCGCCCACGGCCTCAACGTGCATTTCGGCCTGATCGAGCCGCGCGCCGATATCGATGTGTTCATGATCGCGCCCAAGGGCCCCGGCCACACGGTGCGCAGCGAATATCAGAAGGGCGGCGGCGTGCCGTGCCTGATCGCCATCCACCAGGATGCCAGCGGCAACGCGCATGACGTGGCGCTGAGCTATGCCAGTGCCATCGGCGGCGGCCGTTCCGGCGTGATCGAGACCACGTTCCGCGAAGAGTGTGAGACCGATCTGTTCGGCGAACAGGCCGTGCTGTGCGGCGGGCTTTCGCACCTGATCCAGGCCGGTTTCGAAACGCTGGTCGAGGCCGGCTATGCGCCGGAAATGGCCTATTTCGAGTGCCTGCACGAAGTGAAGCTGATCGTGGACCTGATGTATGAAGGCGGCATCGCCAACATGCGCTATTCGATCAGCAACACCGCCGAATATGGCGACAGCACCACCGGCCCGCGCATCATCACCGATGAAACCAAGGCCGAGATGAAGCGCGTGCTGGCCGATATCCAGGGCGGGCGGTTCGTGAAGAACTTCATCCTCGACAACCGCGCCGGCCAGCCGGAACTGAAGGCCGCCCGCAAGGCGGCGGCGGCCCACCCGATCGAGGAAACCGGCGCGCGGCTGCGGGCGATGATGCCGTGGATCGCCAAGAACCAGCTGGTGGACAAGGCGCGCAACTGAGCGCCAGCGTCGGCGAAAAAAAGGGCCTGCCGGTGCACACCGGCAGGCCCTTTTTCATATTGGCGTTGCTGTTCAGGCGGCGACTGTCGCCCGGCGACGGCGCCCGGCGGCACCAACCAGGCCAAAGCCGGCAATCAGCATGGCCCAACTGTCCGGTTCCGGAATGGCCCCACTCACCGAGACATTGTCCACGCCTTGCGTGAAGAACAGCTGGTTATCGGCTTGGGCGAAACGGATTGCGTAGGTGCCAGCGCCCAGATTGACGTTGAAGCTGTAGCTGGTCCACGGATTGGGATTGGCGCCGCCATCCGCCCCGCTGTAGAAGCTCTGGATCTGGCCGGCGGTGCTGAACGCCCCGGTGGCACCGGGGATCAGGTCAACCAACGCAAACTGCACTGGCTGGCCAGCAAACGGATCAAGGCCGTTGCCTGAGAACACCTGGCCACCGTAATTGTTCGCGAAGTGATCGAACTTGACCGTTACGGTCTGTGCGCTGGCCAGCGTGAACGACTGGCGAATTTCGTAGGCACCCGGGCCGCCTTGGCCCGTGAGATAGACGAAATTCCCGCCATTGGCATTCACGGTCGTGCTCTGACCCGAATTTGGCGCGTTCGATCCATTGGCGTAAACGCCGCTGGTGCCATTGGATGTCGGAGCGATGGCTTGCGTCCAGCCGGCAAGGCTGCCGCTTTCGAAGCCGCCGTTGGTCAGCAAATTGGCCGCCATGGCCGGCATGGCGCACGCGCCGATGAGCCCGGTGATAACAAGTTTGCGCAACATCTTGCCCTCCTTGATCGACTGGGCGCCCGACATCCCCGCGAGTCGGGCAAAACCAGCATCACCGAAATGGTGCCACAAACCAGATATACCGATAGTTAAATTTTAATTATTCTTTTGTTAATGTAGACAGCTTAGATCCGCTCTTCCAGCAGCAACGCAGCCCTGACCCGCACACTGCGCAGCGCCAGCTGCACTTCCCACAGGAACAGCATCAGCCCGCCGGTGAGCAACATGGTGGCGGCGATGAACATCAAGGCCACCACCACATCGAGCCGGCCGCCGACCAGTTGTTCAAGGAACAGCAGCGCCACCACCAGGCACACCAGCAGAGCGGCCATGGTGCACAGCGCGATCGCCCAGTTGGCGGCGGCCATGCGTTTGGCCAGCACCGCCAGATCATCGATGGCGATGCGGCGCTTGTCGGCGGCAAAGCCGGCCGCATTGGCTTCAAGGTGGCGCGCCCGGTCCACCACCCGCGACAGGCGGTGAACCAGCACGTTGAGCAGCCCGGCGATGGCGGTGAGCAGGAACACCGGCGCCAGGGCGCTCTGGATGGCCGAACCGATATCGGCGGCGGAAAAAATCTGGTCCATGCCGCCATCAAGCCGCGCAATGGCTGCAAGAGCAAGGCGGCATCTTGCGCCCCATCTTGCATAGCGCCCCCGCTTCAAGCTATGAATAGTTTATGGCTTTCCAATCGGCCCTTATTCGTCTGCGACTTACACGCCCTCGGGCGTGACGCTGGCTGCTGGGCATGTTCCCTCGGCCACGCGCCTTGAGGGGATGAACCTGAAACTTCAGATCACAGCGTTCAGACAGGCAGAGCCATGACCAACAACCGTATCCGCATTTTCGACACCACCTTGCGCGACGGGGAACAATCCCCCGGCTGCTCGATGAATCTCGAGGAAAAACTGAAAGTCGCAGCGCAATTGGAAGCGCTGGGCGTGGACATCATCGAAGCCGGTTTCGCCATCGCCAGCGAAGGTGATTTCGAAGCCGTGCAGGCCGTCGCCAACATGTGCGACACCGCCATCGTCGCCAGCCTGGCCCGCGCCGCCGCGCCCGATATTGAACGGGCCTGGGCGGCGCTGAAGGGCGCGCGCAACCCGCGCATCCACACCTTCATCGCCACCTCGCCGCTGCACATGAAGGTGAAGCTGAACAAGACGCCGGAAGAGGTGCTGGAAGCCATCCGCTTTTCGGTCAGCCATGCCCGCAACCTGTGCGGTGATATTGAATGGTCGGCGGAAGATGCCACGCGCAGCGATCCGGATTTCCTGTGCCGGGCGGTGGAAACCGCGATCAATGCCGGCGCCACGACCATCAACCTGCCCGACACCGTGGGCTATGCGACGCCGGCCACCTATGGCGCCATGTTCCGCGATGTCATCACCCGTGTGCCCAATGCCGATCAGGCGATCTTTTCCACGCACTGCCACAATGATCTGGGCCTCGCCGTCGCCAATACGCTGAGCGCCATCATGGCCGGTGCCCGGCAGGTGGAAGCCACGGTGAACGGCATTGGCGAACGTGCCGGCAATGCCGCTGTGGAAGAAATCGCCATGGCGCTGAAGGTGCGGCAGGACGTGATGCCCTATCAGACCGGCATCGTGAGCACCGAAATCACCCGCGCCAGCCGGCTGGTGAGCGGCGTCACCGGCATGCAGGTGCAGGCCAACAAGGCGATCGTGGGCGCCAATGCTTTCGCGCATGAAAGCGGCATCCATCAGGATGGCATGCTGAAGGATTCGTCCACCTACGAGATCATGACGCCCGACAGCGTGGGCCAGGGCGCCACCAACCTGGTGTTGGGCAAGCACAGCGGCCGCGCCGCCTTCCGGTCGAAACTGGCCGAAATGGGCTACGACCTGTCGGACAACGAGTTTGGCGATGCCTTCAAGCGCTTCAAGGATCTGGCCGACGCCAAGAAGCAGGTGTTCGACGAGGATATTGTCGCGCTGGTGGACGATGAAGTGCTGCGCGGGCACGACCGCATCCAGGTGGTGGAGGTCGAGGTTTATTGCGGTTCCAACGGGCCACAAAGGGCGATCCTGACGCTCAGTATCGACGGCGAAGAAGTGACGGCGGCAACGCGCGGCAATGGCCCGGTGGATGCGCTGTTTAACGCCATCCGCAAGCTGGTGCCCCACGAAGATGCCGTGCTGAACCTCTATCAGGTGCACGCTGTCACCGCCGGCACCGACGCCCAGGCCGAAGTGAGCGTGGTGCTGGCCGAGAACGGCCGCACCGTGCGCGGCACCGGCGCCCACACCGATACGCTGGTCGCAAGCGCCCGCGCATATGTGAACGCGCTCAACAAGCTGATCGTGAAGCGCGGCAAGTCGGCACTCAGCGCCGCCGGGTGAGCCGCCTCGTCATCGTTTACAATGCCAATGAAGGTCTGTTGGCGGGCGCGATGGACAGTTTGCACAAGCTGTTCGCGCCCGCCAGCTATCCCTGCAAGTTGTGCGCGCTCACCTATGGGCTGCTCAGCATGCGTGGCGAATGGCGGCGCTTTCTGGACGGGGTGGGGGTGGAGACGATCTTCCACCACCGCCCCGATTTCCGCACGGCATTTCCGGCCGCCGCCGATTGGCCCCTGCCGCTGATTGCCGTGGAGCAAGACGGGCAACTGGCCGTGCTAATCAGCGCTGCGGATTTCGCCGACATCGTCGATCTGCCGCAATTGATGGCGGTGGTCGCCCGGCGGTTGCCGGGCGCCGCCCGTTTGGCCTGAAGGCGGCTGTCAGGCGTGCTCGCGGGCGGGCACGCTGGGCGGATGCTTCCATTTTTCGCCATGGCCATGTGCAGCAGCGTATTGCTGACCGGCGAAGGCCCAGTTGGGCAACGCATCGAACCAGGCTTCCAGAAAGCCCTTCCGGTCTTCCTGATGATCCAGATAATAGGCGTGTTCCCACACATCGCAGACGATCAGTGGGGTGGACGCGGTTTCGCCGCGCCAGTCTTCGGCATCGTGGCTCACCGTGATGGCCAGGCCACCGCTGGCATCAGACACCAGCCACACCCAGCCTGATCCGAACTGTGCCACCCCGGCGGCCACGAACTCCGCTTTCAGTTCGGCCATTCCGCCCATCTGGGCCGTGATTGCCGCCGCCAGATCACCGGTGGGCGGTGCCGGCGTGTCGGTCATGGCATCCCAGAAGAAACTGTGATTGCGGGCCTGGGCGGCATTGTTGAACAGCACGCGGTTGCGGGATTTGCCGGCCGCCGCGATCACCGCCTCCAACGTGTCGGGCACGATTTCCACGTTCTCCAGCAGGGCGTTCAGCGCCTTCACATAGCCGCCGTGATGTTTTTCATGGTGATGGTGCAGCGTGCGCGCCGAGATCACCGGGGCCAGCGCATCATTGGGATAGGGCAGTGGGGGAAGAAGGAACATGGGTTTCAACTCCGGCCCCGCCCGCAAGTTGGGCGGGCGCTAACAAGGAAACCCAAGGCTACGCGCTGGCCACGGCGTGCAGCAGCGCCGGAATCCACGCACGGCCGGGCAGCGTTACCGCAGAAACCCCTGCACCGCGGCCACCTGCCGATCGGTGGCCCATATCGCGTCCACACGCATGGCAGGTTCGTCGGCGGCGGGCTCTTCCAGGATGGCGAACTGGCTCAGCGTCAGGCTGGCGGGCCAGAAATGGCCGGCGCGGGCCTGGGCGCGGACGGTGGCCAGTTCCGGGGTGATGTGGATCAGCACATAGCGCACAGCAGGGTGAGCGGCGTAGAGCGTGTTGCGATAGGCGCGCTTGAGGGCCGATGCGCTGATCACGCCGCCAGTATCGCCCCAAGCCGCCAGTTGCGCCGCGCAGGCGGCCAGCCAGGGAGCACGATCTTCATCCGTGAGTGGCTCGCCAACGGCCATCTTGGCCTTGTTGGCCTCAGGGTGCAGATCATCGCCATCGCGGAAATTGATACCCAGCGCCTGGGCCAGCGCGACGGCTAGCGTGGTCTTGCCGCAGCCGGCGACCCCGCCAACAACAATCAGTGGCGCGGTCATTGCGGCTGCACGTCGGCGGCCAGTTCGCGGGCCATGGCGCTGATCAATTGCTGGCGCTGGCGCTGGGCGCTGCGGTTCATCTGCATGGCATAGAGGCCCTTCAGAAAGGCGCGATCCCATACGCTCAGCCCCGTTGGACGCGCCCCGGCGCCGTCAAACAGGCTCAGCACGCTGGGCACGCCCGGCGCATCGGGCGGCAAGCGCATCGGCGCCAGCAACACCAGCGCGATATAATCGGCCAGCGCTTCCAGCGACACACCGTTGGCCAGGTTCACGTCCACCACCGCCACGCCGGCCTTGGCCCAGATCGACAGGTTGGTATCGACAAGGCTGCTGTTCCAGCTGTTGGTGCCGATCGCGTCGGGGCCGGCGGGCAGCACATTGCCCAGCGGCATGGCGTTGGAGGTGGCGCTGGCCAGCGCGCCGGCATCGGCGGTGCTGGCACCGCCGCTGGGGCCGGCCGGGGCCAGCACATGCCACCAGCGCACGGGCAGAGTGGTGCTGTCCAGCCGGGAAAACAGCACGGGATCAAAGCGTGGCAGCGCCGATCGTTTCCTGGCTTTGACCAAACCCACCAGCCCGCGGGCATCGTCTGTAAACGCCACGGTGAGGTTGGGCTTGCAGCCGGATTCTGCCGTTTTCAGCCCGGTTTCGGCGACTGCGGCCTTGATCCGCGCCAACACCAGCGCCGCCACCGCCGGATCGGGGATGCCGCGCACACTGGCACAGATCGGCCCCTGCCAACGGGCATATTGGCCGTAATTGGGATTGGGTGGCAGCCCGGCGCGGGCATAGGCCGTGCTGGCAATGCGCGCCTGTTCGGGCGTGATCCGGCTGGCTTCCACGGTGATGGCCGCATCGGATTGCGGTGCAGGCTGGGCCGCGGCCAGCAGCCGGCCAAGCAGGGGAAGAAGGGGCATGAAACCCTTTTCCCACAGGCCAGAATCACTTGCAATCGCCGACCCCTTCCGCCATAGGCCGCGCTTCGCCGTGCCGGGCCTGCCCTGCGCGACGATAGACGCCAGCCGGAGGGGCGTGGGCATTGGGCCCCGTCAACGATCGGCACGAGGAGAGAGAAATGCCGTTTTACGAGCATGTCTTCCTGGCGCGTCAGGACCTGACCACTGCGCAGGTTGAGACGCTGACGGAAGGCTTCACCAAGGTTCTTGTCGAAGGCAAGGGCCAGGTTGCAGGCAGCGAATATTGGGGCCTGCGCACGCTGGCCTATCGCATCGCCAAGAACCGCAAGGCCCATTATGTGATGCTCAACATCGACGCCCCGGCATCTGCCGTGGCCGAAATGGAGCGCCAGGTTGGCCTGAACGAAGATATCATCCGTTCCATGACCATCCGTGTCGACGCGCTGTCGGCCGAACCGTCGGCGATGACCCGCCGCGGCGGTGACCGCGAAGGTGGTCGTGAAGGCCGTGGTGACCGTGAAGGTCGCGGCGATCGTGACGGCGGTGCCCCGCGTGGTGACCGCGGCGAACGCCCGCGCCGCGAACCGCGCGCTTAAGGGAGGGATCAGATGGGACGTCCGTTTTTCCGCCGCCGCAAGTCGTGCCCCTTCGCGGGTCCGAATGCCCCCGCCATCGATTACAAGGACGTGCGCCTGTTGCAGGGCTTCGTTTCTGAACGTGGCAAGATCGTTCCGGCCCGCATCACTGCGGTTTCGGCCAAGAAGCAGCGCGAGCTGGCCAAGGCCATCAAGCGCGCCCGCCATCTGGGCTTGCTGCCCTACCTGGTGAAGTGAGGAGCCACGCACATGCATGTCATCCTGCTTGAACGCGTGGAAAAGCTCGGCACCATTGGCGATGTCGTCAATGTGAAGCCGGGTTTCGCCCGCAACTTCCTGCTGCCGCGCGGCAAGGCGCTGCGCGCCACGGAAGCCAACAAGGCCCGGTTTGAACAAGACCGCGCCCGAATCGAAGCCGACAACGCCAAGCGCCGCGATATCGCCCGCTCGGAATCGCGCGAGATCGAAGGCGCCAGCGTGGTGATGATCCGCGCTGCTTCGGGCACCGGCCAGCTCTATGGTTCGGTCGCTGCCCGCGATCTGGCCGAAGCGCTGACCAACGGTGGCCACAAGGCCAACAAGAACCAGATCGTGCTCGACAAGCCGATCAAGACCCTGGGCGTGCACGACGTGAAGGTCGCGCTGCACCCGGAAGTCGTGGTGCTGGTCAAGGTGAACATCGCCCGTTCGGCCGAAGAAGCCGAACTGCAGGCCAAGGGTGTGGACATTGCCGCCACTGCCGAGCGCGAGGAAGCGGGCTTCACCGAAGCCTTCGATCCGAACGCCGAACCCGGCACCCTGCCGATGGACGAAGAACCGGCTGAAGAAGCCTGATCGTCCTGATGCACTGAAAAACGGGGTCGCAACTGCAAGGTTGCGGCCCCTTTTTCTTGCCTGCATGCTTGGCTGCGCCTATGGAACCCGCCCATGACTGACACGCCTGAAACCGCCCCGGAAACGCCGGCTGAAGCGCCCATCACCGACAGCCCGCCGGATCGCCTGAGCGTGAACCCGCGCAGCGAGTTTCATGATTGGGATCTGCTGCGCCGCGGCGTTGGTATCCGCTACAACGGTGTCGAGCGCACCAATGTCGAGGAATATTGCATCTCCGAAGGCTGGATCCGCGTTGCCGCCGGCAAGAGCCTGGATCGCAAGGGCAACCCGCTCACCATCAAGCTGTCGGGCACGATCGAGGCCTGGTACAAGAGCTGAGCGCTTGCATGACCGGCCACTTCGGCGCGACAAGCTGCTATGGCCGATCTGTTCCCCGCCGCTGAAAATGCCGTGACGCCGGCCGGCGCGCCGCTGGCCGAGCAGCTGCGTCCGCGCACCCTTGCCGAAGTGGTGGGGCAGGATCATCTCACCGGCCCCGATGGCGCCATCACCCGCATGGTGGCGGCCGGCAGCCTTTCGAGCCTGATCTTCTGGGGCCCGCCCGGCACCGGCAAAACCACCATCGCCCGCCTGCTCGCCGCGGCCTGCGGCATGCGCTTTGTCGCCATTTCCGCCGTGTTTGCCGGCGTGGCCGATTTGAAGAAATTGTTTGCCGAAGCGCGCGAGGCGGCGCGGGCGGGCCAGCGCACCCTGTTGTTTGTGGATGAAATCCACCGCTTCAACCGCGCCCAGCAGGATGGTTTCCTCGGGCCGATGGAAGACGGCACCATCACGCTGGTCGGCGCCACTACCGAGAATCCCAGTTTCGAGCTGAACGCCGCCATCCTCTCCCGCGCCCGCGTGCTGATCGTGCGGCGGCTGGACGAGGCGGCGCTGGCCGATCTGCTGGCCCGGGCCGAGGCCCATGTTGGCCACGCCCTGCCGGTGACGGACGACGCCCGCGCTGCCCTGATCGCGTCGGCCGATGGCGATGGCCGTTTCCTGCTCGGCCAGGCGGAAAGCCTGTTTGCGCTGGGCGCGGTGGAGCCGATGGCACCATCCGATCTGGCGGCGTTCCTGCACCGCCGCATGCCGGTGTATGACAAGGATCGCGAGGGTCATTACGGCCTGATTTCGGCGCTCCACAAATCATTGCGCGGGTCTGATCCCGATGCAGCGCTCTATTGGCTGGCACGGATGCTGGTGGCCGGCGAGGAGCCGCTCTACCTGCTGCGCCGGCTGGTGCGTTTTGCCAGCGAGGACATCGGCCTGGCTGACAGCAATGCACTGCGGGTGTGCCTTGATGCCAAGGACGCCTATGATTTCCTCGGGAGCCCCGAAGGCGAACTGGCGATTGTCCACGCCTGCCTCTATCTCGCCACCGCCCCCAAATCGAACGCCGCCTATGTGGCGGAGAAAGCCGCAAAGAGGCTGGCCGCCAGCACCGGTTCGCTCACCCCGCCGGCCCACATCCTCAACGCCCCGACAAAGCTGATGAAGGAACTGGGTTACGGTCAGGGCTATGCCTATGACCATGACGCGCCGGACGGCTTTTCGGGGCAGGATTACTGGCCCGACGGCATAGCCGCGCAGACGCTCTACACCCCGTCCCCGCGCGGAACCGAAGCCCGCATCGCCGAGCGCCTGGCCGAATGGGCGCGGCGGCGGGCGGCCTTGAAGGGCGACGTATGACCTGGGACGAGGTGCTGGCACTGGCGCTGGCGCTGCCTGGTGCCACACGCGGCACCAGCTATGGCCGCGATGCGGTTCTGGTGCGCGGCAAGATGTTCGTCGTCATCGGGCGCGAGCCTGACCATGTCGTGCTGCGCGTAGGGCTGGACGAGGTGGACATGCTCATCGCCACCGACCCGGCCTGTTTCTACCAGACCCCGCATTATGTCGGCTGGCCGGCCGTGCTGGCGCGGCTGGATGCTGCCGATCCGGAACGCATCGCCGTGCTGGTGGAGCGGGCCTGGGCCGGCCATGCCTCTGCCGTCCAGCGCAAGGCGCGGGGCTTGTGAGATTTTCCCGCTTCGTCGGTATTGACTGGTCCGGCGCAAAGGGGGTGCGGCACCCTTCGGTGCAGGTTGCCGTGTGCGAGGCAGGCGATGCGCCGCCGCAACTTGTGTTGCCGCCATCGGGTGTGTGGTCACGCGCCGGCGTGCTCGATTGGTTGGGCGGCCTGTCCGGTGATGTGCTGGTGGGCATGGATGCCGGCTTTGGTTTTGCTGCTGTGCCATCGTTCACCCAGCCGGCGCGGGGCCTGTGGGCCGAGGTCGAGACTGTGTGCGCGGGCGAGGCCGATCTGGGCGCTCACGGCTTCATCGAGCATCGGCGGGAGGCCTTCTGGCTGGGTGCTGCTGATGGCCCGCGCCACCTGCGTGCCCATCTGAGGGTGACGGAACAGGTCTACAAGCAGAGCGGGCTGGGCGTGCCGACGTCGAATTTCGTACTGCTGGGCGCATCACAGGTGGGCAAGGCAACGCTCACCGCGATGCGACTGCTGCACCGGCTGCAATGGCCGGTGTGGCCGTTTGATCCGCTTACCGAACGCGGCCCGGTGATATTGGAAATCTACGCTCAGGCCTTTGCCCGGCTGGGCGGCTTTCGCGGGAAATTGCGCGATGTGGAAAGCCTCAACATCGCGCTGGCCCGCCATGGCAGCCAGCCCATGCCCGCCGCCTTTCCGGCGACATTTCCCGATCATGTTGGCGATGCGCTGATCACGGCGGTTGGGCTGCGCGCCATCGCGCATCAGCCGCACTGGTGGCAGCCGGCCGCGCTCACCCCGGCAATCGCGGTGACGGAAGGCTGGACGTTCGGCGTTGTTTAATGCTGCAGCGGCGGGATGGGTGACATCGGCCCGACGACGAAGGCCAGCAGTTCCGCTTCGCTCGCGCCGGCCTCGAAGCGGGTCAGCAGCACATCGGGATCAAATGACACGCCCACAGGATTGGCGGCAAACTCCGGCCCGCTGATGTAGCGTGATGCTTCGCCGTCTGGCAGCGCTTCCACCTGAAATTCCAGCCGGTTGCCATCGGGATCGTCGTAATAGAGCGACAGGGTGAGGCCGTGATGCACCGGCCAGACCGGTTCCACTCCGGCCTGTTTCAGCCGGCGATACAGCGTCAACAACGCCGCCGCGCTGGGCAATGTGTAGGCGATGTGGTTCACCCCCACCGCGCCGCGATGCCCCGGCCCGCCCGGTGCCACCAGTTCGAGATTGAGCAGGGCAAAACGGTGATGCTCGTCGTCAAAGCTGAGAAAAGCCATCGCCGGGTTCTGGTGCACCACCTTGGCGCCGAACACCTGATCATACCAAGCCAGCATCGCGTCGAACTGCCGGGTCTGGAACACGACATGAGCCAGTTGCGGTTGCGCGGTCATTGAACAATCCCACCCGACAAGACGAGCGATGCTGCTCTCTTTCACCGTCATTGGCAATATCGGCGCAATCCCGCTAAGGGGATGGCGATGAACCCCACAATGCCCCATTTGCTGCTGGTCGCCCTTGGCGGCGGGCTTGGCACGGCGCTGCGCTATGGCGTTGGCCGCTGGGCGATAGTGGCGCTGGGGCCCGGCTTTCCGTTCGGGACGTTCGCCGTCAACATCATCGGCGGTTTCCTGATGGGGCTCTTGGCCGGCTGGCTGGCGCGGATGAGCACGGGAAACACGGGGGGTGCCGAGGAACTGCGCCTGTTGCTCGGCGTCGGCGTGCTTGGCGGCTTCACCACCTTCTCGGCGTTCAGCCTGGAAATCTACAACATGATCACCCGCGCCGAAGTTGCGCTGGCGGCGGCCTATGCGGTGTCCAGTGTGGCCGGCTCTGTGCTGGCCGTGCTGGCCGGCGTGTGGCTGATGCGAGGAATGGCCTGATGCCCACTGCCACCATTGAAGAGGATGACGACGGCATCCGCCTGGACCGCTGGTTCCAGCGCCACACCAAAGACATCAGCTTCAACATCGTCTCGCGCTGGTCCAAATCCGGTGTGGTGCGGCTGGATGGCGCCAAGGCCGGCCCCGGAGATCGGGTAGCCGCCGGGCAGAGCCTGACCTGGCCGGAGGAATTGCCGGTGCCGGTTGCCACCCGCCCCACCGAAAAGCCGCGTGAGCCGCTGAGCGAGGCGCAGATCGACTATATGCGGGGCATGGTGCTGCACATGGATGCGCATGCCATCATCATCAACAAGCCGCCGGGCCTCGCAACGCAGGGCGGCACCAAGCAGCCAACCAGCGTGGATGACATGCTGGATGCGCTGCAGTTCGATGCGCCGTCGCGGCCGCGGCTGGTGCACCGGCTGGACAAGGACACATCGGGCGTGCTGCTGCTGGCCCGCAGCGCCAAGGCAGCGGCCTTCTTCAGCAAGCAATTCGCTGGCCGCGAGGCGGAGAAATCATACTGGGCGCTCACCGTGGGTGTGCCCAAGATTCCGGCCGGCACCATCGATGCGCCGATCGGCAAGCAGCCGGGCACCGGCGGCGAGAAGATGCAGGTGGATACCGAAGCCGGGCTGAAGGCCAAGACCCGCTATCGCGTGATCGAGCGCGCGGCCGGCCGGGCTGCCTGGGTGGAGTTTCTGCCGCTGACCGGCCGCACCCACCAGATCCGCGTCCACGCCGCCGCCATTGGCCATTCGTTGGTGGGCGACGGGAAGTATGGCGGCAAGGAATCCTATCTCACCGGCGGGATCAGCCGGAAACTGCACCTGCACAGTCGCCGGCTGCAGATCGCGCTGCCCGATGGCGGCACGCTGGATGTGAAGGCCGAACTGCCGCCGCACATGGCCGAAAGCTGGCAGATGCTGGGCTTTGATCTGAAGCTGGGCGATATCGAAATCGTCGAACAGCCGCCACCGCCACTGAAGAAACGTCGCCTGTCCAGCGCGACGAGCGGCAATCGCCGCGGCGAGCGCCGTTCGCGCGGCGCGACCGAAGCGCCGGCCCGGCCTCCCCGCAAGAAGTGAAGCGGGGCCGGGCGTGCTGCCCGGCCCTGTTCCGTGATCAGCCGCGCCGACCGCGACCGCCGTGCTGTCCACCAGAACGCGGCCCGGTGCGGGTAGCGGTGCGCGTCACTTGGCCATCGGCACGGGCAACGGCAACATTGCGACTGGCCACGGTGGCACCGTCGGCGTTGGTGAGGGCGCGATCACGGGTGAAGCCGTTGTCGGTCCGCACCCGGCTGCCGTTCAGGCCATAGCTGCGGCCGTTCGGGCGGGTGATGCTGCCGCTTTCGGTATAGCCGCTTGCCGTGCGGGTGCGCCCATAATTGCGGCTGGCGGTGCGGCCAGCGAAACCGGTGCGGCTGGTGTCGCTGGTGAAGCCGGTTTCTGTGCTGGTGCGATCGGTGCTGCTGGTGGCAACGGCACCGTCCCGCGCGCGCGTGACGCTGGTGTCGCGGCTGAACGTGCCGGCGTCGGGATAGCGGGTGATGGTCGTCGTGCTGGAAACCGGGCCAACACTCTGGGCGGAGGCCGGGGTGGCAAGGTGAAATGCCAAGGCCGAAATGGCAATCGTGATCCGCATGGTCAACGCTCCCTTGGGTTTGGGTGGCGCGGTCCCTGCCGCCCACAAACCCTACAACGCAGCCAGCGCGGTAAATCCTTCGCGCCACGAAAAAGGGCCGCGCTTCGGATGAAGCGCGGCCCCTTTCGTTTGGCCAACGGGCCAGCGGTGTCAGTCGTCGCCGCCGGTCAGGAAGTTCGGCAGGCCGCCGGCGTCACCGCCCTTGTCGCCGCCGTCGCGGTCAGCGCGCGGGGCGCGGTCATCGCGGCGCGGGCCACGATCACCGCCGCCGTCACGACGCGGACCACGGTCGCCATCACGGCGCGGGCCACGATCACGATCGCCGTCACGGCGCGGACCACGGTCACCACGCGGCGGACGATCATCGCCACCTTCACGCGGCGGGCGCGTATCGGGCAGTTCTTCGCCGCTTTCCTGATCGACCAGACGCATCGACAGACGCACCTTGCCGCGATCATCGACGCCGAGCACCTTGACCTTGACCTGCTGGCCTTCGCTCAGCACGTCGCGGACGTTGGCCACACGCTCGTTCATGATTTCCGAGATGTGCACCAGGCCATCGCGGGCGCCCATGAAGTTCACGAACGCACCGAAATCGGCCATGTTGACGACCTTGCCGGTGTAGATCTTGCCAACTTCCGGTTCGGCGACGATGCCGATGATCCAGTTGCGGGCGGCTTCGATCTGTGCCGGATCGCTCGACGAGATCTTCACGGTGCCATCGTCTTCGATGTCGACCTTGGCGCCGGTGGTGGCGACGATCTCGCGGATCACCTTGCCGCCAGTGCCGATGATGTCGCGGATCTTGTCCTTCGGCACGCTCATCGATTCGATGCGCGGGGCATGGGCCGACAGACCTTCGCGGGTGCTGTCCAGCGCCTTGGCCATTTCGCCGAGGATGTGCGCACGGCCTTCCTTGGCCTGGGCCAGGGCGACACGCATGATCTCTTCGGTGATGCCGGCGACCTTGATGTCCATCTGCAGCGACGTGACGCCATCAGACGTACCGGCCACCTTGAAGTCCATGTCACCCAGGTGATCTTCATCACCCAGGATGTCGCTGATCACGGCGAAGTCTTTGCCTTCGAGGATCAGGCCCATGGCGATGCCGGCGCACGGGCGCTTGAGCGGCACACCGGCATCCATCAGCGCCAGCGAACCACCGCAGACCGTGGCCATCGACGACGAGCCGTTGGACTCGGTGATGTCGGACAGCACGCGGATCGTGTAGGGGAACTCTTCCTTCGCCGGCAGCAGCGGGTGCAGAGCGCGCCATGCCAGCTTGCCGTGACCGATTTCGCGGCGGCCCGGCGCGCCGAAGCGGCCGACTTCACCCACCGAATAGGGGGGGAAGTTGTAGTGCAGCATGAAGCGTTCATAGCGCAGGCCATCCAGACCATCGATCATCTGTTCCGCATCGGCGGTGCCGAGCGTGGTGGTGACAATGGATTGGGTTTCGCCGCGGGTGAACAGCGCCGAACCATGGGTGCGTGGCAGGAAGCCCACCATCGCTTCGATCGGGCGCACCGTCTTGGTGTCGCGGCCATCGATACGGCGGCCTTCCTTCAGGATGGCGCCGCGCACGATGTTGCCTTCAAGCTTCTTGAACAGCTTGCCGGCCTTCATCTGCTCCTGCGGGGTGCCGTCGGCGAACACGGCCTTGGCCTTGTTCTTGGCTTCGGCCAGCGCCGATTGGCGAGCCGACTTGCCCGACAGGCGATAGGCGGCGTCGATGTCCTTGCCGATGGCCTTCTTGAGCGTCGCCAGCATGGCCTTGTCGTCGGTGATGGCCAGATCCCACGGATCCTTGGCGGCCTTCTCGGCGAGGCGGATGATGGCATCGATCACCGGCTGGATGCTGCGGTGCGCGAACATCACGCCGTTCAGCATTTCCTCTTCCGAAAGCTCCTTGGCTTCGGATTCGACCATCATCACGGCGTCGCTGGTACCGGCGACAACGAGATCGAGCGCGCCTTCCTTGACCTGGGTCTTGGTCGGGTTGAGCACATATTCGCCGTCGATGTAGCCGACGCGCGCACCGGCGATCGGGCCCATGAAGGGCACGCCGGACAGGGTGAGTGCGGCAGACGCCGCGATCAGCGCCAGGATATCGCCTTCGGCTTCGCCATCATAGCTCAGCACATGGGCGATCACGTTGATTTCGTTGTAGAAACCTTCCGGGAACAGCGGGCGGATCGGACGATCGATCAGGCGGCTGGTGAGCGTTTCATGCTCAGTGGCGCCGCGCTCGCGTTTGAAGAAGCCGCCGGGGATACGGCCGGCAGCGGAATATTTTTCCTGATAGTGGACGGTGAGCGGGAAGAAATCCTGGCCCTCCTTCACACTCTTGGCGGCGGTGACGGCGCACAGGACAACGGTTTCGCCCAGCGTGGCGACCACGGCGGCATCGGCCTGACGGGCAATGCGGCCGGTTTCCAGGGTCAGCGTGCGGCCGCCCCAGTTCAGTTCTTCTTTGTGGATGGTAAACATGGTCTTCTTTCCTGAGCGCTGCGGCCCTATTGCCGAACGCCCCTTGCGGTGTGCCGCCCTTCGTGGCGACGGCTGCACCCGGCGCGCTCATTCGCGGCGGGGCAGATAAACGAACGGCCCCGCTGTGGGGGCCGTTCGAAAACTGGCTGGGCTTACTTGCGAAGGCCCAGTTTGGTGATCAGCGCGGTATAACGCGCTGCATCCTTCTTCTTCAGATAATCCAGCAGCGAACGGCGCTTGTTCACCAGAACGAGCAGACCACGGCGCGAGTGATTATCCTTCGCGTGGGTCTTGAAATGCTCGGTCAGATTGGTGATGCGTTCGGTCAAAATCGCCACCTGAACTTCCGGCGAACCGGTGTCGTTGGCGGCCCGAGCATTGCTGCTGATAATTTCGGCTTTCTTTTCGGCGGTCACCGACATCGTGTTACTCCTTCAATCAAGGTTGAACCCGCGCAACACCCGCACCTCGCCCGATTGGGCTTCGACAAGCGCCACGGGAACAGAACCGAGGCTTGCCAAATGGGTGCCGTTGCTGGCTGGGTGCCCGAGAAGCTTGCGCCCTTGTTTGAGCGCCGCCGCCTCCTCTGGCGTGATGGCAAGAGCCGGGATGTCGTCCAGCCCTGTCATCAGCGGCAAAACTGCCTGTTCAAGCGTGCGCCCCTGCACCAGTTGGGCCAGTTTGTCCAGTGATATCGCCTGTTGAAGGCTGAATGGCCCTGATTGGGTGCGGCGCAGCATGGTGACATGGCCAACGGAGCCGAGTGTGATGGCAATGTCGCGGGCGAGGCTGCGGATATAGGTGCCCTTGGACACGCGGCAGGAGAACGTCGCACTGTCCGGCGTGGTGGCAACCAGATCAAGGCGGTGCACCGTGATGTGGCGGGTGGCGAGAACCACCTCTTCGCCGGCACGGGCGAGGGCATAGGCACGTTTGCCATTCACCTTCAGCGCTGAATAGGCCGGCGGCACCTGATCGATGGGGCCGGTGAAGGCGGCCAAGATGGCCGTGATCTGTTCCGCCGTGGGGCGCACGTCGCTGGACGCCACCACCTCCCCTTCAGCATCCAACGTGCTGGTCTGGCTGCCGAAGCTGACGGTGAATTCATAGCCCTTGGCCGCATCGAGCATGCGACCGGCCAGCTTGGTGGCCTCGCCGCACGCGATCGGCAACACGCCAGTAGCCAGCGGATCGAGCGTGCCGCCATGGCCGATGCGTGGGACGGGCAGGCCATGCGCACGCAAGATACGCTTTACCGCCGCCACACCCTGCGCGCTGGTCAGGCCGAGCGGCTTGTCGAGGATGATCCAGCCGTTGATCGCGGCGGCGTCAATCGTCGCCGACATCATCATCCATGGAATCGGCCAGGCTCTTCCACGGCTGGACTGTGCCGGCGGGCGGCAGGTCGCGGGCGATTTCGGGGCGGCGCAGCACTTCGTCGATACGGGCGCCGGCGTCAAAACTGTCGTCGCGGCGGAAGCTGAGATCGGGTGTGTATTTCGTCGCCAGCCGCTTGGCGACTTCACCGCGCAGCCAGCCGCGATGCTGGCCCAACGCCTTCACCACGGCTTCGTCATCACCGTTGGAGGCTTTCACGAACACGGTTGCTTGCCGCAGATCGGGCGTGACGCGCACTTCAGACACGGAAATGATTGTGCGGGTGATGATCTCGTCGCGCAGATCACCGCGCGCGATGATTTCGGCCAGCGCGTGGCGCACCTGCTCGCCGATGCGCTGCAGGCGGATCGGACGGCCTTGCGCGTCGGGTGTGGAACGGACCAAGACGATACTCCTCCCGGTTAAGGGTGGGCCCAATCAAGGGCGGCAGTGGCGGGGGCAGGGCGGGCCTGCCCCCAAAGCGCAACCGTTAAAGATTGCGTTCCTTCATTTCCACTTCGTAGGTTTCGACGATGTCGCCGGCCTTCACGTCCGACGAATCCGCCAGCGTGATACCGCATTCCAGGCCCACCTTCACTTCGGCCACATCCTCCTTGAAGCGGCGCAGCGAGGCGATGGAACCGGTGTAGATGATGACATCGTCGCGCATCACGCGGGCACGCAGCGCCTTCTTGATATAGCCTTCGGTGACGCGCAGACCGGCGGCCTTGCCGATCTTGCCGGCCTGGAACACGTCCAGCACCTGGGCGCGGCCCACGACCGTTTCGAACGCCTCGGGGCCGAGCTGGCCCGCCATGCCGGCCTTCACGTCGTCGATCAGACCATAGATGACGTCGTAATATTTCAGCGCCACGCCATCGCGTTGGGCGATTTCGCGGGCCTTGGCATTGGCACGGACGTTGAAACCGATCACCGGTGCGCCCGAGGCCTTGGCCAGGGTGACATCGCTTTCGGTAATGCCGCCAGTGCTGGCCAGCAGCACCTTGGCGCGGATCAGATCGTTGCCCACCTTCGACACCGCACCGGCGATGGCTTCGGCCGAACCTTGCGTATCGGCCTTGATCACCAGCGGGAATTCCTGGACCTTCTTGGCGCGCAGCACCGAAAACATGTCTTCCAGGTTGGCCGGGCCGTTGCCGGCGGTGCGCTTGGCAGTGGCGAGGCCGGCGCGATAATCGGCAACTTCGCGGGCGCGGGCTTCGTTTTCGACCACGGTCACGACATCACCGGCCTGCGGCACGCCGCCCAGGCCCAGCACTTCGACTGCGGTCGACGGGCCGGCCTCCTTCACCGTTTCGCCCTTGTCATCAACCATGGCGCGCACGCGGCCCCATTCCTGGCCCATGACGAAGATGTCGCCGCGCTTCAGGGTACCGCGCCGCACGAGCACAGTAGCGAGCGGGCCCTTGCCCTTGTCGAGCTTGGCTTCGATCACGGTGCCTTCAGCCGGGCGATCCGGGTTGGCCTTCAGTTCGGAAACTTCGGCGAGCAGCAGGATTTTTTCCAGCAGATCATCAAGGCCGGTCTTCTTGATGGCGGAGATTTCCACGTCCATCACGTCGCCGCCCATTTCTTCCACCTGCACATCCTGTTGCAGCAGGGCAGTACGGATGCGTGCGGCATCGGCGCCGGGCTTGTCCATCTTGTTGATGGCCACGATCATCGGCACGCCGGCCGCCTTGGTGTGCTGAATGGCTTCGATGGTTTGCGGCATGATGCCGTCGTCCCACGCCACCACGAGCACCACGATATCGGTGATGCTGGCACCACGGGCGCGCATCGAAGTGAAGGCCTCGTGACCGGGCGTGTCGAGGAAGGTGATCTTCTGCTTGTCCTTGGTGGTCACCTGATAGGCGCCGATATGCTGGGTGATGCCACCGGCCTCGCCCTTCACCACATTGGTGCCGCGCAAGGAATCAAGCAGGCTGGTCTTGCCGTGATCGACATGGCCCATGATGGTGACGACCGGCGGACGGAACGCCAGATCCTTGTCGATATCGACTTCGCCGACCATGCCTTTTTCGACGTCGCTTTCCGAAACACGCACGATGTTGTGGCCGAATTCGGTCAGCACCAGTTCGGCGGTGTCCTGATCGATTTCGTCAACGGCGGCTGACGGCACGCCAAGGCGAGCGAGCAAGCGCACCACATTGCCGGTGCGTTCGGCCATGCGGTTGGCCAGTTCCTGCACGGTGATCATGTCAGGCACGGTCACATCGCGCACCTGCTTGGCCTGGCTGCCAAGGCGGCCGCGTTCCTTCTCGCGAGCCCGGCGCAGCGCGGCAAGGCTGCGCACGCGGGTGTTGCCTTCATCATCCAGCGCGCGGGTAACGGTGAGCTTGCCGGCCTTGCGGCGATCATCGCCCAGTTTCGGGCGCGACGGCTTGGCAGCTTCCGGCTTGCGGCCCGGAATGATGCGCACGCGCATACTGTCATCGTCGTCATCGCTGACGTCGGTTGGGATGACCATGCCGCCATCGGCATCCGGTTGCGGATCGGGCCGGGTGGCGAGTTCTTCCTCGCGGTGGCGCTTTTCCTCGATCCGGCGGCGCTCTTCCTCTTCGCGGGTGGCGCGTTCCTGATCTTCGCGGATCCGGACTTCTTCCAGCAGGCGCTGGCGATCTTCTTCAGCCTGGCGCGCATAGAGCGCGGCCATTTCGGCCGGCGTCATGCGCGGGCGCTGCGGTGCAGCGGCCTGACCCTGGGCTGGCCGCGCGGGCTGGCCAGGGCGGGCGGTGCCAGCGGCCGGACGGGCGGCCGGGGCGGGCGATGCAGCCGCCTTGGCTTGCGGGGCGGGCGCCGGCTCGACCTTGGTTTCGGGAGCAGGAACGGTTGGTTCCGGCGCCTTGGCTTCCGGCTTGGGCGGCAGCGGCGCGCGCTCCACCGGACGGAACATCACCGGCGGTGGTGTGGGCGGGCGCGGCGCCGACGGGACAGGGGCCGGTTCGGCCGCAGCAGCAGGCGCAACGGCAACTGGGGCCGGGGCAGGGGCCGCCGGGCGCGGTGCCGGAGCGGGCGTAACGGCAGCCGGGGCAGGAGCGGGGGCGGGCGCGGGTGCGGGTGCCGGGGTTGGCTCCGGCGCGGCGTCGCCCGGACGGTGCAACACGCGGGCGCGCTTCACCTCCACCACGACCTGTTTGGAACGGCCGTGGCTGAAGGTCTGCTTGACCTGCCCGACCGCGACGGCCTTGTTCAGACCGAGGGGGGCACGCGTGCCAAGCTTGGGTTTGTTGTCGTCACTCATAGTCCGCTGCCTAATGCCTTTCGCCGGTGTTCAGGGCAACCTCTGTTGCATCTGCCACCACTTCATTTGCCGTTTCACTTGTGGTTTGCGGGCCACAAAATCCCGTCAGTCGATCCAGATCGGCCAGTACGCGGGTGGCAGCGCCCTGATCCAGCAGCGCCATATGTACCACATTGTCCCGCCCCAGCGCAGCCGACAGCGCGTCGCGCGCGATCGGTACCCGGCGGTGCGGAATATCTTCGCCCAAAGATTCACCAACAGCGCGGGCCATGCCATCGATCCGATCGCTGCCGTCGGGCCGGGCATCGCCGGCGTGCAGTACCGCAAATACCTTGCCCTTGGCCAGCGCCTCGCGCACCCGGTCGCCGCCCAGGATCAACGTACCGGCGCGCTTTTCCAGCCCCAGCAGGTTCAGCATCCGTTGCTGCAGGGTCGCCGTGATGCGGTCTGCCAGATCATCGGGCAGGGTGAAGCTGTTGGCCTTGAACGCCCGCGCCAGCGCGCCGCGCAGCCGGCCCTTTGCTGCCACTGAATCAAACAGCGCCTTGTCGGCCGTGATCCACGCGCCGCGGCCGGGCAGCCGTTCCGACCAATCGGCCGCAACCTGGCCGTCCGGCCCCAGCGCCAGCCGGATCAGGCCCGTGCGCGGGGCAGACTCGCCCGACAGGATGCAGCGGCGTTCGGAGCTATCCTTGCCCCTGTCCTGACGCGTGTCCGGAGATGCCGGATTCAGGCGATCATTGGTTTCCATCCGCCGACGCGTCCTCCTCGGCGAACCAGTGGGCGCGGGCGGCCATGATGATACGATTGCCATCATCATCCGACAGGCTGAATTCCTTGAGCAATCCCGAACGGCCGACCAGTTCGTCGGTGGCCAGATCGCCGAGGTCGTCAAGCGTCTTGATGCCCTTCTTGCCGAGCACCACCAGCATGGCTTCGGTCAGGCCTTCGATGGCGGCGACATCGTCTTCCACGCCCAGGCCGCGCCGTTCTTCACGGGCAGCGGCTTCGCGGCGCTCCAGCGCTTCGACAGCGCGGTTTTGCAGTTCGGTGGCCAGATCGTCGTCAAAGCCTTCGATGCTGGCGACTTCGGCCAGATCAACATAGGCGACTTCCTCCAGTTCGGAGAAGCCTTCGGCCACCAGCAGCTGGGCCAGCGTCTCATCGACGTCCAGCTCGGTCTGGAACAATTCGGATTTCTCGACGAATTCCTTCTGCCGGCGCTCGCTTTCGTCGGCTTCGGTCATGATGTCGATCTGCTTGCCGGTCAGCGCCGAAGCCAGGCGGACGTTCTGGCCGCGGCGGCCAATGGCCAGGCTGAGCTGATCGTCGGGCACCACCACATCGATGCGGCCTTCTTCTTCATCAAGCACGACCTTGGTGACTTCTGCCGGCTGCAGCGCGTTGACCACGAAGGTGGCGGTATCGGGCGACCAGGGGATGATGTCGATCTTTTCGCCCTGCAGTTCCTGCACGACGGCCTGCACGCGGCTGCCCTTCATGCCGACGCAGGCGCCAACCGGATCGATCGAGCCGTCGCGGCTGATCACGCCGATCTTGGCGCGGCTGCCCGGATCGCGGGCGACGGCCATGATTTCGATGATGCCGTCGTAGATTTCCGGCACTTCCTGGGCGAATAGCTTCTTCATGTAATCGCCGTGGGCGCGGGACAGGAAGATCTGCGGCCCACGGGGCTCGCGGCGGACGGACAGGATCAGGCTGCGCACGCGGTCACCCGGCTTCAGCACTTCGCGCGGGATCTGCTGGTCGCGACGGATGACGCCTTCGGCCTTGCCCAGATCGACCACCACGTGGCCGAACTCGGCGCGCTTGACGACGCCGGTGATGATCTCGCCCTGACGGTCCTTGAATTCTTCATACTGGCGCTCACGCTCGGCATCGCGCACCTTCTGCACGATTACCTGCTTGGCACCTTGCGCGGCAATGCGGCCGAATTCGACCGGCGGCAGCGGATCGACGACAAAACTGCCCAGTTCGGCGGCCTTGTCCTTCTTCAGCGCATCCTTCAGGCTGATCTGCTTGAAGAAATCCTCCGGCTCTTCCACCACTTCCAGCACGCGCCACAGGCGCGTTTCACCGGACTTGGGATCGATCTTGGCGCGGATGTCGTTTTCGGCACCATAGCGGGCACGGGCGGCGCGCTGAATGGCGTCTTCCATCGCCTCGATCACGATGGCGCGATCGATTGATTTTTCGCGGGCGACGGCATCGGCAATAGCCAGCAGTTCGGCGCGGTTGGCGGTGAGGGCAGTTGCGGTGGCCATCTCAATCCTCCGTGGAGATTTCATTGTCGTTGACAGCAGCACCATCGGGGCTGCTTTCGATGATTTGGTCGGCGCCGGTGGGGTCCAGCGGTTTGGTTGTAGCAATCAGTCGGTCGGTCAGCACAAGCTTGGCGCCGCTGATGTGGGACAGAGGCAAGCGCAGCACGCTGTCGCCTTCGAGGGTGCTGCCCTTCATCTTCACCAGCGCGTCCCCGCCATCAAGGCCCACGATTTCGCCGTGCAGGCGGGCGCGGCCGTCCACCTTCGGTTCCAGTTTCAGGCGCACTTCATGGCCGGCCCACTCCTGCCAGTCCTTGGCGCGGGTGAGCGGGCGGTCGATCCCGGGCGAGGACACTTCCAGCGCATATTCTCCGGCGATCGGATCCGCTTCATCAAGCGGCTGATCGAGCGCGCGGGACAGGCGAGCGCACTGATCGATGGTCAACTGGCCGGTGGCCGGGTCTTCGGCCATCACCTGCAGGGTGAGGCTGCCCGGCTGGCCCGACAGCATGACGCGCACCAGATCAAGCCCCATCGCCGCCACAACGGGGGCGATGATGGCCGTGAGGCGGGCATCAAGATCGGTCTGGACCAAGGAAAGGCGACTCCGGTGACAAGGGCAAACACACGGACAAGCGGTTTGGGTGCTGCGCGGCGGAGCGGCGCAGCCTGCAAACCATCAGCCATGCAGGAACGAACGGCGCTATACGCCAGTTGCACAGATGCAGCAAGGGGTGTCGCATCGGGGTTAACAAGAGCTTTCCGGTCGCCTATAGGGTGCCCAACTGCAATTTTTCGGGGCATTGAACCATGGCTGCAATACTAGGCAAACTCTCCAACGCGCTGTTGATCGGGCTGCTGGCAATGGTCGCCGTCATTGTCGCGTTCCATGGCGGATTGATCGCGGCAGACGCCGGTTCGTGGGTGGCTGGTTTCCTGCGCGTCATCCACGTCTGGGCCGGCATCCTGTGGATCGGTCTGCTCTATTATTTCAACTTTGTGCAGATCCCGACCATGCCGTCGGTTCCTGCCGAGTTGAAGCCGGGCGTGACCAAATATATTGCCCCCAAGGCGTTGCTCTATTTCCGCCACGGTTCGCTGCTCACCGTGGTGGCTGGCATCGGCCTTTCGGGTGCCAACCTGATTGAGGGCCTCACCTTCCAGGAAGGCCAGCGCGTGATCGGTCTGGGCATGTGGCTGGGCCTGATCATGGCCTTCAACGTGTGGTTCCTGATCTGGCCGAACCAAAAAATTGCGTTGGGCATCGTGGATGGCACGCCGGAGCAGAAGGCCAAGGCTGGTACCACCGCGATGATCTTTTCGCGCACCAACTTCCTGCTGTCGTTCCCCATGCTTTATTGCATGATCGCACAGCACGCCATTGGCGCGGCCTGAACGGGCCCGCCTTCGGGCAAGAACAAGGCCGGTCCGCCAAAGCGGGCCGGCCTTTTTTGTTTAGGTCTTGCGCGGATCGGCCGGCAGGCCGGTGACCGGGGCGCAATCGGGGAATTCGGCATAGCTGGCGCGGCGGCCATTGCGGCTGATCCACACGCGTAGCGAGGCGAATTCCGGGCACGGGCGATAGCGCCAGCGGAATTCCCAGCCATCGGCCCATTGCCGGCCTTCGCGGGCGGCAAAAGCGGCGCGCGGGTTGCCGGATTGGCGATGATATTCGGTGGCCAGCCGATCGGCCAGCGCTGCGGCCGCTTGCGGATCAATTGCCGGATCATACAGGCCGAGCATGGCAATGCCGCCGGCCATGAAGGCAGCGACGATCAACAGGAGACGGCGGCGGGTCACTGCGTGCCCTTGTGCATCAAGTTGCAGCGCCACAAAAGAGGGCGCGCGCTGGCAAACGTACCGAATCCGCCCGCAACGCATGAGCGGCCCTGCAATGCCGGCGTTGACAAGATTTGGACCATCCTCTAGTGCCGCGCCTTCGTTCGGGGCCGGAATCACCTGATTCTGGCGCCGCGACTTGTTTGAAACTTCTAACCTCAAGGCTCCAACCCATGTTCGCAGTGGTGCGCACCGGCGGTAAGCAATACCGGGTCGCCGATGGTGACAAGATCATCGTCGAAAAGATCGAAGGGGAAGCCGGCACTGCCGTCGCCCTCGAAACCCTGATGACCGGCGAAGGCGCCGCGCTCACCATGGGTGGTGCCGTGAAGGCCGAAATCGTGGCTCAGACCAAGAGTGACAAGATCATCATCTTCAAGAAGAAGCGTCGCCACAATTATCGCCGCCGCAATGGCCACCGTCAGCAGCTGACGGTCATCAAGATCACCTCGGTCGCCTGACCGTCGCGTAAAGGGAGCAACCCACCATGGCTCACAAGAAAGCAGGCGGCTCGTCCCGGAACGGCCGCGATTCGGAAAGCAAGCGCCTTGGCGTGAAGCGCTTCGGCGGCCAGGCGGTAAACGCCGGCACCATCATCATCCGTCAGCGTGGCACCCCCACGCATGCCGGCCGCAATGTCGGCATCGGCAAGGATCACACCTTGTATGCGCTGGAAACCGGCACAGTGGAATTCCACACCGGCAAGCTCGGCCGCAAATATGTGTCGGTCAACCCGGTGGCGGAACCGCTCGCGGCTGAATAAGCCCGGCTCTTTTCCGCTTGAAAAAAGGGGAGCTGGGCGACCGGCTCCCTTTTTGTTTGGACCCTAACCATGCACTTTCTCGATCAGGCCAAGATTTTCGTTGCCTCCGGTACCGGGGGTGATGGGGCCGTGTCGTTCCGGCGCGAGAAGTTCGTGGAATATGGCGGCCCCGATGGCGGCGACGGCGGCAAGGGCGGTGACATCATTTTCGAATGTGTCGATGGCCTCAATACGCTGATCGATTTCCGCTACACCCAGCATTTCAAGGCCAAGCGCGGCGCCCACGGCATGGGCCGCAACCGCACCGGGCCGGGCGGCGATGATCTGCTGATCAAGGTGCCGGTGGGCACGCAGGTTCTGGCCGATGATGAAGACCGCACGTTGATCGTCGATATGACCCGCGTTGGCCAGCGCGCCATCCTGATGAAGGGCGGCGACGGCGGCAAGGGCAACGACCACTACAAGACCAGTACCAACCGCGCGCCGCGCCAGTTCCAGGCCGGTTTTCCGGGCAAGGAAATGTGGATCTGGCTGCGGCTGAAGCTGCTGGCCGATGTCGGCTTGGTCGGGCAGCCGAACGCCGGCAAGTCCAGCCTGATCAATGCCATTTCCAACACCAAGGCCAAGGTTGGCAATTATGCCTTCACGACGCTGAAGCCGCAGCTGGGCGTTGTGGCCCACAAGGGCCAGGAATTGGTGATGGCCGATA